>Ga0113563_10000691_pt1 | contig 17148 bp, 12 predicted proteins | sample Mud3Dept3metaG_FD_80117 | JGI IMG/M metagenome (GOLD analysis project Ga0113563, IMG submission 80117) | Freshwater wetland microbial communities from Ohio, USA, analyzing the effect of biotic and abiotic controls - Mud 3 Core 4 Depth 3... | ecosystem: Environmental > Aquatic > Freshwater >...
GGGTGAGGTGCGCCGGTCTGCCAGGCGCTGCTCGGTGCTCAACGCCTGTTTGTGTTGCAAATCGCTGCCCAGCAGGCTGCGGATCGGCATGAAGGGGATGCCCATCGCCCCGGCTGTGAAGCGAGACACCATAGCAAAGTTGCTATAATCCTCCCACTCGATCGCCCCGCTTTCGACCGCTTTTCGCCAGCGTGGACCGACCGTCTGGAAGGCTTCATCGGCCTCGTAGGCCAGCTCGACGCGCTTGACGCATCCTGCCCCAATCAGGATATCCCAATCCCCGCCAGGCGAGTGCCCGAATAGATACAGGTTACGCCTTTTCAAACGGATCAGCTCGTAGATGAACGCCATTGGGTGGCGCTGGGTGGTAAACCCGCCGAAAGACAGGGTTGCCCCGTCAGGCACCAGCGCTGCAGCTTGATGAAGATCGATCAGTTTATCCACCGTTCAACCCCTCCGTTGGATTAGATTATTCCTTATAATGTCTGTAGCCACATCCAAATCATAATCATTTTGCAAGCCCAACCAGAACTGCAGAGAAGTGCCATAATAGCACGCTAAACGCAATGCAGTATCAGCAGTGATGCGCCGTTTTGCTAACACAATTTCATTGATGCGCCTTGGGTAGACGCCAATATCCAAAGCCAAGCGATTCTGACTCAATTGCTTTGGCTTGAGGAATTCCTCGAGTAATACTTCACCAGGGTGTATCGGCTTCAGTCTTTCGGTCATGCTTCCACACCTTTAATAATACTCTACTATTGCGGCATACCCAACTTACTTAACTAATTTCGCTTATGTGCAAGAAATGGTACTTCCATGGCTCCAACCCAACAAAGAGACCCGATTTCACCATCCCCCCACCGTCGCGCTCGAAAGCTTCGCCATTGAGCAAATCCTGCAAATGCCAGGTGTGTCCTGCCAGGTCATCCCACGGCAGGCTGACCAGGCCATACACGGTGCTGTCCGACAGGTTAATGGTGATCAGGTAGCGATTTTCACCCTTGCGCCAGCACCAGGCTGCCAGCTTCTGGTAGCTGGGGTTATCCGGCCAGCCATGAATCTCACACAGCCGCCATTCACCGCAGCGAAAGACCTCTGCTTTGACCGCCTGCAGCAACTGGCGGTAGAATTCCTGCAGCTCCAGGTCAGGCGCTTCCGCGGGACGGCGCCCCAAGAAGACGTGCAGCTTGACCTGGTTGCCCTCAAACTGGCCTTCGTGGAACAGCTTTGCTCCCGGCAGGCTGGTAATAGCCACGGCTGCTGCGCGCCCTTTACGGGGACCTAATTCCGCTGCGGCGCGCGGCTCGTCATGGTTTTCAATGAACCGCACCAGCTTTTCCTGGTAGTCCAGCCCGGCCAGCAGGTGCAGGCGCACGGCTTCGGCGGTCTCATGCTCCAGCCGGTCATACAGGCGCTTATCGTAACAATAGTCAAACCCTTGCTGCAGCAACGCCCATTCCAGGTCCCAATAGGCTTCGGCAATAAAGATCACCCCCGGATGCCTGAGGCGCACTGCAGGGATCAGCTCTTGCCAGTATTCCTTCGTTGGGCGAGACCCGGCGTGCTTCCCCCAGGTGCGGGCGAAGATGTCGGTCATCAGCAGCATAACCATATCGCAGCGCATACCGTCGCACTGGGCGGCGATGGCGCTGACGGTTTCTATGGCCGCCTGACGCAGGCCTGGATTAAAGGTATTCAGCTGCAAAACGTCGGACCAGGGAGGGAAATACGGATCGCGGCCGCGGGCGAAAATCCCATCCCCAACTTTCAGGAACGCTTTGGGGTCACGCGCCAGGTCAGAGGCTTTACCTTGAATGAAGAAATCAGGGTGCTCGCTCACCCAGGGATGGTCAGGCGCCACATGATTGGGCACGTAGTCCAGGATCAGCCGCATACCACGTCTGTCCAGCTCCTGGCGAGCGATAGCCAGTCCCTCCGGCCCGCCCAGGTGCTCGTCCACCACATAACGCCGGATACAATAGGGTGAGCCAGCAATATCTTCCTGGCGCAAATCGGGCAGGATATGCCGCATCTCTGCCCAGAGTAGCGGGCTTTGCAGGGCGATGCTAATCCCCAGCGGGCTGCGCTCCCAAACGCCCATCAACCACACTGCATCGAAACTCCAGGCGGCGATGGCATCCCACTCGCTGGCGGGGACACCCTTCAGGGTTATCCGGCGTCCATAGCGCCGGCTCAGCTCGCCCAGCCAAACCCAGGTGTTGATCTCATAGATGGTAGGGTTCTTCGGCCAGGTCGCAGGCATTAAGCATCATCCCGGTAAGCTATGCGGCCGCGATAGCCACCTTCCAGCACCTGCTTGGCGTCAAGGTAGTTATATATCTGGATCAGGCGCGCCGCCAGGCCAGTCCAACCGGTCTGGTGGCTGGCGCCTAAGCCAGCCCCATTATCCCCGTGAAAGTACTCGTAGAAGAGGACATTATCGCGCCAGTACGGATTTTCCTGGAAGATTTGCGTCCCTCCGAAAACCGGGCGCCTGCCATGCTCATCGCGGAGAAAGATGCGGGTTAAACGACGCGTAAGTTCCTGAGAGACCTCAAACAGGTTCATAAAGTTACCCGAGCCGGTCGGGCACTCCACCAGGAATTCATCGCCATAGAAACTGTAGAAAACGTTTAGGGAGCGGAATAAGAGCAGGTTGATCGGGAACCAGACCGGCCCACGCCAGTTGGAGTTGCCGCCGAACATACCCGTGTTTGACTCGGCTGGCAAGTATTCGACGCGGAACTCCTCACCATGCACTCGGATGACATACGGGTGCTCAGCGTGGTAACGCGACAGTGAGCGAATGCCATACGGGCCAAAAAACTCGCTTTCATCGAGCAAACGGGTTAAGATACGGCGCAGTTTATTCTCGTTGAGGATGGCGAACATGCGCCGGTCGGCATAACCCGCTTCGCGCGGGTCCTGGATGGTCGCCACAAGCTCGGGCTGCATCTCCATCCGCTCGCTGGCGCGCTGGATTAATTTTGGGAAGCGCCGGGTAATTTCTCCTGGCATCACTGTGGTGGCGCACAGGGGAAGCAAGCCCACCAACGAGCGCACTTTCAAGCGATATGCAGTCCCATCCGGCATGCGCATTAGGTCATAGAAAAACCCATCTTCATCATCCCATAATTCATCCTGGTGCTCTCCCATGCGGTCCATGGCGGAAGCGATCCACAGAAAATGCTCGAAGAATTTAATCGCCAAATCCTCATAAGACGGATCTTGAAGGGAAATCTCGAGGGCAATGTTGAGCATATTCTGGCAGAAGAGCGCCATCCAGGCCGTCCCATCTGCCTGCTCTAACGTGCCGCCGGTGGGCAGCGGCGAGCTACGGTCGAACACGCCGATGTTATCCAGACCCAGAAAGCCACCCTCGAAGACATTGCGACCGGTGGGGTCTTTACGGTTCACCCACCAGGTGAAGTTAAGCAGCAGCTTTTGAAATGCGTTCTTCAGCCATTCCAAATCCCCTTCTCCGCGCAGTTCTCTCTCATACTGGAAGACGTGCAAGGTCGCCCAGGCATGCACCGGCGGGTTGACATCACCAAAGTTCCATTCATAAGCAGGGATTTGCCCGCTGGGATGCAAGTAGAGCTCGCGCAACATTAAGTCGAGTTGCTGCTTGGCAAAATCCAGGTCAACCAGCGCCAGAGCAACCGTGTGAAAGGCCAGGTCCCAGGCGGCGTACCAGGGATACTCCCATTTGTCCGGCATGGAAATGACATCATCGTTGCGCATGTGGAACCAATTGCGGTTACGCAGGTTCAATCGCTTGGCTACTTTCAAAGGATGCGCTTCATGCTCGTCCAGCCAGCGGTTGAGGTCGAAATAATAATACTGCTTGCCCCATAGCATTCCCGCCAGCGCCTGGCGCATGACATGCGCCTCGTCTTCACTGGTAGCCTGTGGAGTGATGGCTTTATAAAACTCATCCGCTTCTCGCTGGCGCTGAGCAAGGTTTTCCTCGAAGCTGAGGCCAAATGGGTCGCCAGCGGGGTATAAATGCTCCAATTCAAATGGGGCAACATACGTCAATCGCAAGCGGATAATCTGGCTCTCGCCGGGAGCCACGACGACCTGGTAATGAGCAGCAGCCTTGGTGCCAGTCTGCTCCGGATTGACAGCGCCGATTTGCCCGTCAACCAGGTAGCTGTTAATCCCATCTTTGGTAAAGGGGGTGGCGTTGTGGGTGCCAAAAAGACGCTCGTTATTGGTCTCATTCTCGGTGAAGAGCAAGGCGGCGTTTCCTTCGCAATACAGATAACGCTCTCCCAGATCAGGGTGCGTGGCTGAAATTGCGCAGAACTCCGTGCTGCCCTTGACCTTTTTCATGGTCGGGCGCGGAGCGTATGGCCGCCATGACCAGGTATTGCGAAACCATAGCGTGGGCAAGACATGCAGTGTAGCTGGCTCAGATGCGCGGTTGCAGGCAGTGATCTGGATCAGGATGTCCTCCGGCGCTTGCTTGGCGTATTCGACGAAGACATCGAAGTAGCGCTCCTGGTTAAAAACGCCGGTGTCAATCAGCTCGTACTCCATTTCATCCCGGGTTCGCTTACGGTTGGTGTTCACCAGATCATCATAGGGGAAAGCCGCCTGAGGGTATTTGTACAGGTACTTCATGTAAGAATGCGTTGGAGTGCTGTCCACGTAAAAATAATACTCTTTGACGTCCTCGCCATGGTTTCCCTCGCTGTTGGACAGGCCAAACAAGCGCTCCTTCAGGATCGGATCGTTTCCATTCCACAAAGCCAGCGCAAAACATAAGCGTTGCTTCTCATCACAAATGCCGCCCAGCCCGTCCTCGCCCCAGCGGTAAGCGCGTGAACGCGCCTGGTCATGCGTGAAGTAATTCCAGGCATCGCCGTTATCGCTATAGTCCTCACGCACGGTGCCCCACTGCCGCTCGCTCAAGTAAGGCCCCCATTTCTTCCATGGAGCGCCTTGGTCACGCGAATCACTTAACCTTTTGTGTTCTACACTTCGTTCGCTCATATAGCACCCTCTACGATAATAAATATTTGCCTTGCGAACCAAGGTTCAACCTGAAATTTTACCAGCAATTCAAAATTTGTCTGGGAGAGTAAGTGTTTAATACCCGCCATTCACGTCAGGGCGGTGTTTGAGGCTTGTACTTGATCATGAACAAGCCGCGCAGCGGCTCGCCGGTGGATTGTACCGGCTCGATCCCCAGGCTGGGGTGCGCCAGGTTAAGGCTGATGGTTGGCTCCTGGGCAGGATGGTTGGGATCGTAAAGGAATAGCGTGATACGCTTTGTCACGTCATCCAGGTCGTAGCCCATAGCCAGTACCTGGTGGTTGCGAGTCGGGTCGTCTCCGCGCTGGACGCGAATCAGCGCGATCACCACGGGCTGTCCCTGATCTAACCGGCGGCGGATTTTAGGGATTTCGTATTGAGCTGTCAGCCGGCCGACATCGTTATCGTTACGCAGCATCCATTCGATTACCTTTGGAACGACCAACAGCCCCAGACTGTCCAACTGCCGGTTCCACAGATAAAGCAGGAAATCCGAAGGGATTTCATCGACCTTGGCGTAAGCCGGGACGGATTTTCCTGCCACGAAGTAATCTCGAGCGGCAAAGCACATCCCGCCACATAGTCCATAGACAATGTCGCCCAGGTTAATCTCTCCGGCAAAGGGCAGCTTAAAGCTCACCGAAAACGGGAAAGGGAAGCGGTTGATAAATTGAAAACCGTGCTCCAGGGATTTGAAAGTGGTCTTAACAACAGCCATCCTTCACCCCTTATTGGGAAAATGAGATAGGAGACAAAAGGGCATCCAATGGGTTGGAGAGGTTGTTATCCTCGTTTTGCTCGCGCACACGACAACCCTCCTCGAAGAACTCTTCCCCGGCACAGCTATCAACGGTGGCAACTAGAGTGGCGTTCTGTCCGGTCAGGTTGCTCGGAAATCCGACCAAGCCGCGAAAAACCACCTGCCCACCAGGAGGCAACGGATCGAAAGTGAACGGATAGAAGGACGACTCCTGACCTGGCACGATGAAAGTGCGCAAGAAAGTCCCATCCCCAGCAGTTCCTTCCATCGAGACTTTGAAAATCTCGGCTGGCTGCCCGCCCTGGTTATTGATGATGGCATACACCGGTACATATACGAAATCCGGATTCTCTTTCACGACCGCCAGATCTTCCTGGAGCCAATCGGTAGCTTCCAGGTGGATCACCAGGTCTGGCGGGCCGGTGAGCAAATCTGGGGGTGGGAAGTATAAACCATCCCCACCAGCGAGCCCTCCGATTTTTTCAAAATACGGCAATACGTCAAAAGCGGGCAGCAGGGCAGGGAGCCTTTCCAGGGAATGGGGCTGGCGCGGCTCCAGGAATGGGATCGGCTTCAGCCAGTCATCGGGAGCGGTGTATAAGAACTGGCCTGATGTTAATACTACTTCCTCTGGGGCAAATTCATGAGTATCGATGTTGGCGATGGAGCGCACGACTGCCTCTCCTTGCAGGACGACAAAAATTGAGGCGCGCTGTTGAGGAAAATAGGTGGCAGAAGCCCAGGTGCCTAACATCTGAAACTCACCGCTGCCCGTCGTCACCAGGTGGTTGCTGCACTCGCGATAGACAGCCGATCCCTCTTCCAAACAAGAAGCGTTGCTCCCAATGTATGTAGACTCAGGGCAGGCTTTTTTCTGCAACCATGTGTTGAAGAAGACATAAATGTGGCACAACTTGCCTTCCACATCCCCTTCCAATAATGCCTCGCCAACCGAATTCGTGTTCAGAAGGTAACCTTCCGGGAACGGCTGCGGATTATCACTGGTAACTGGCGAGAGCGGTCGCATTGCACCCATGAGCACCTCTTGGGCCTGGCGCTGCAAAGTGAAGGTGAACTCGGGTGGCTCAGTGGAGGGGGGCTCGCTCGCAACCGGCGGGGGTGTCACGGCAGGTGTATTTACAGGAGGAGGAGGCGGGTTACATCCCCGGCAAATACAACTGAAACCAGCAATAAAAAGCGCCATAAACGCCCAAATCCATCGCCTTTCAAGCAATATGTTTAAGAAAAAGCCTTTGTGATTCATCCTTCCACCTCCTGCAAAGCGCGCCAGGCGGCGTAACCTCGTTCGCCCAGGCGCAGCCCAATTAAGAGTCCTAAAGCGAGAAGCATCCCAACCAGGGCAGCGTCCATAATTGACATACTCCAATACCAGCGGGAAGCGCCGGTCGATAATCCGGCAAGATTCGCGTAGCCCCCGAACTCTGCGCGGTAGGTTGCCGCTGGCCAGATAAACACAATGCTGCGGTAGATATCTCCCAATGCCAGAAAAACAGCCTGTAGCAGGGCAATCAGAGCACCAGAGACCAGCACAGCCAGCGGCCAGCGGCGGGGCGCTGCCCAAATTTGCACCTGGGCGAGCAAGACCAACGCCAGGCTGAGTGCCAATCCGGCGGCGAAACCCAGACCAAGCACCCACCCCTTCCCGCTCAGCGCCAGGCTACCAGTCGTATAGGCGATGAAGATATTCATCAAACCAAAGAAAAACGCGCCCAACCCAATTCGAAGCAAATCGGTTTTCCTGTCAGGGTGGCGCAGTGGAACAGCCTCTCGTCCAAACGGTTTTAATAATAAAAAGTCTGCGAATAAAATACCAAACACCAGCGCCGCCCCAAGCAGCGCACCGTACATGAAGTTCTGCGTTCCGTGTAGCCCGGGTGTAAGAGTCGTCGGCAGCGCCAACAGAAAGCGCAACACGCCTAAGGCTAAACCCGCCCCCAACGCGGCGCCAAGACTGAGATAACCAAGATGAACCCAATCGATCTGCAACCGCCGCCACACCCGCCAGCCCCATATGCCAAGCTGCTCCCCTAGGGAGAGCGAGGCGTTCTCTTGCGCAACCTGCGGGTCAGCCTCTGCCAGCGCGCCGCGCAGCTCAGCTTTGCGTCTCCAGCGTCCACTCTTTCCATGCTCCTTTTTCAACGCCCAATCCAGACGGTCTAGGGCGATAAAGCGATCGGGGACACTCAGCGCCAGCGCCGCCGTCTGGCGACACTGGGCGTTTTCATGGGTAACTGCGCTTCGGGCAAGCCGGCCATAAGGCTGGGCGGTATCTCCATTTGGAAGAGCCGACGCCGTCTCATCCTCTAACCCAAGCATCAGGCTGGCATAATGCAGCTCCGTCTGGCTGAAATGCCAGTCATCCTGCCCGGCCGGCAGCCCCTCCAGTTTACGAATTAGCGACTGGCCTTCCTTACTGTGCAGCCCAGCCAGCCAGGGGGTAACCGGCGACTTGCAGGCTACCGCCGAACGCAACAACAACAGGCTTTGTAACGATCCCGGGTTGGGGTATGGCGGGTGCACCGTTAAACGGCCAAGCTGGGCTGAGGATGCCAGGCTGCCATGCGCAAGCCAGCCCTCCCAGATTCGCTCGACCTCTTTATACGCCTTCCCTTTTTGCTCTAGCTCGCCACCCGACATCTGGTAGACTCTTTCCACCACTGCCGGACTGGTAAAAGCAAAAAGCGACGCCTCGCCCTCCTCACGCTGCACCAGCAAGCCATTTTCTGCGAGCTGCTGCATGACCACTTGCACTACCTCAAGGGTGGCCTCAGGCAGATGAAGCTCGCCTGGCGACATCCATTCCTTTACCCCTGGAGAGGCCATGGCAACCAGGATAGATTTCGCCAGCTCCTTGTGATCAGCCAGAGCAGTGTCAAGCACCTTGTTCAGGTAATTAGCCAGGATCCCCGCCGCCCCTAGCCAGTCCTTGAGATAGCGCTGGGCGCTGATTAAGGGCGGCCTATCCTCGATCACTGCCTCGTAAAGCCAATGGCAGACAATCTGCAGGTGCGTGGGATTGATCGTATCCGTCGTCTCCGGCGTAAGTCCATCCAGGTCTGGCAGCAGCAGGTCATCGACCAGGTTCTCCGCAAAATAAATCGGCCTAGCGACCTGTTCGAGCGGCTCGGTAATGGCTGCTTTAGCCTGCTGGCGAGTGAGCGGGCTTAGCTCCATAAACATGCGGAACATATCAGGCAGCGCCTCTTGCAGCTCATGCAGCCGAACCAGGGCGTCATCCCGCACCACCAGCACCAGGCGTAAATATTGGAAATCTACAGCTCGCAAACATTCGATCAGGGCGTTGATCTGCTCAGCGCGCTGCTCCGGCGAGACCGCAGGCTGGAATAATCCTTCAAACTGGTCAAGCACAAGAACGAGTGTGCCCTGGGTTGCCGCAGTGATTGCAGCCACCAGCTCAGCCAGGCTGGCCACCTCCGGAAGCTCCAGGGGGAGCTGTTCGCGGCTGGCTTTCAAAGCGGCGCGCAGCGTAACCGCCAGGGGCTGAGAATAATCGCGGAGGTGGAGGACCATCGCCCCAAAGCGGGCCAGCTCAGGGATGACGCCCGCTGCCAGCAGCGAGGTCTTGCCCACCCCACTGGCACCATAGAGCACCAAAAGCCGGTAAGCAGCCAGATAGCGCAAGAGGCGCAAAACGTCCGCCTGGCGACCTTTGAACAGGTGCTGGTCACGTGGGCCAAAAGGCAATAGAAATTTATAGGGCGGGGCATTGGCTTCCAGGAAGCAACTGTCATCCGCCCGCCCGGCTTCGCTCAGGGCATAGACCTGCACCTGGTAGATATCCCCACCGTAGACATCACCCTGGATAATGTTCGTGCGTACACCGGTAACGTTGCCATAGTTATCTCGCAGGCGGACATCCAGGTCAAGGCGTGGCGCTACTGCCACCGGCTGGTTGCAGCTGGGACATACGCTGGCGTCCTCCGGCAGTCCCTGGTAACCACAATGCGGGCAAGTATTATTAGCCATTGTCTAAGCAGATGCAAGCAGCTCTTCTAAATGCAGACCGGTCAGATTATCCTCCGGGCGGCGGAGGGGGAGGCTTCAGGCAAACTTTTACCGTAGTGCGCAACCCCTTAACCCGGTCGAGCCAGACGACCTGCCCGGTGCGATACCAATCCAGATAATCGCCGCCGCTGTAGACCGCATAACCCATGATACCCGTATAGGTGGCGTACAGCGACAAAGGTCCCCAGGGAGCTGCCGCCATGATGGGCGTTTTAACAAACGAAAGCACGCGCATTAAACTGTTCAACACTTTCTTTGTCTTGGCATAGCGACCCATCAGCTCATCCAGGGACTGCGTCGCCTGGTTGAATTGCGCGGCGGGAAGCGCTCCAGGTGCAGTCGCCAACAGCCCGATGGTTTCTTCACCGATGCGCTGTGTCTCGTACAGCCGGTCAAGCAAGGAGGTGACCAGGTCGTGCTTCTCTTGCAGCTCCTTCAACCAGCCTGCCGCCTGCTCGCGCACCTGCTTCTCCTGCTCCTCGCCGATAGCGGCACGCAATTTGTTTATAGCTTCTGCGACCAGCTCGGCAGCCCGCTGCACCACCAGTGAGACGCCTTGCGGCACCCTGGCGAGTATCTCTTGCGCAGCCAGCGAGGCAGCCGCCTGGGCAGGGCCTAACCCCAGGTTGACCACCCCACCCAACGAAGCTTCACCCAGGGAAGCGGCATCGCTGGGAATAGTAACCAGGAAATCTGCGATGCTTTTCTGCAACTCAAGCCGGGCAGCCTGCGGATCGGCGGGCATGGCGCGGCGCTCCACAGCCAACAAACCGATCACACCGTCTTCCAGCGGAGCATCGAGGATCTCGCGCAAATCCTCCGGCATCAAGCGGGCGCTGCGATCCGTCTCAGCAGCAGCAAAAGCTTGCGGACCTTCCTCCTCGAACGCCAGCAAGTCGCTGGCAGTGGTCAGGTCGTAAGCGGCTGCTGCGAGCAGCTTGAGTGTTGCCAGCTCGCGCTGAGAAAGGTCTTCAGTCTGCAAGTCTTCCGTCAAGACGCTGCGCACCTCGCCTGAAGTTGATAGAACCTCCAGACTGTTCTGTTCCACCTGAGCTATGCTGATCACACCCACGCCGCGATCCACTGCGTCAACATCCGGCGCAGCCTGGTACAAGCTGTTGACAGATTGCTGGTACGCTTGCCATGTTTCCTGAAAAGATTTCCTAACCATGCTACCCTCCTTTATTCACTTTATCTGAAATCAATCATCCTCTTCGGGGGTATTCTTTCCATATCGTAAAAAGGTTATATCGTTTACCTCCTTTTTTACATCTCTGCCTGTAAAAGTAAATTTAATACCCTTATCTGGCATATGCTCTAAATCAGCGATTGTCGCTTTACTTGCCATGATATCGCGGACTTTAACTGCCATGTCGAAAAAGACTGATTTTCCGTCTTCAGTTATATTGTCCGGTTGGGAAGCGTCGAAGAGGATGCCATCCTCCGGGCCGAGATAATGCACAACACTCCCCCAATCGCGCTGGGCAAGACCGCTGGAGCGGAAGATCACCCCACGCGCGGCAGCCACCGCCTCGTCCACTGAAAATCCACCCAATACAAGCGGGTAGACGGTTTCCACCAGGCGCTCGGCGTTCGTCGTGTCGATGCTGAACTGGTTGGCAATCACCGCCGGGATTTGCGCCAACACCAAAGCCGGCGCTATGCCGCCCCAGGGATTTTGCCCATCGCGGCGCCCGGTCTGGCAGGCGCCCAGCACCGCCAGGCGCACATCCATTGTATGCAGCAAGGATGCCAGTTGAGCAGCGCTGTACTCCTCCACGCTGTAATCGCCCTTCTCCAGCAAGAGCTTTCCCACTTGTACAACCGGGTCGAAGACCCCATGACCCGCGAAGTGGAAGATGTCTGCTCGCTGTCCGGCAAAAGCCTGCTCAACCGCATGGACGGTCGCCGGGCGCGTCACCCAGAGCGGTTCAAGAAGCTTTTGATTTGCTTGTGCGTTTATCCTGGAGATAGCTGCTTCGATTAATTCCCGGTCGTTATCGACGGTCAGCTCTGGCTGCCCATCCGGGCTGGAGAAGATACCGGCTATCCTTGCCACAGGCTGCTTCAATCGTTTGGGCGGTGGGGCTTTGACTGTATCGCTGCGCACGATCGAGATTTCATCTCTCAAGGCCAGGAAGTCACGCGGCTGTGGCTGGCTGCCGCTTTCCGGCAGTGCCAGGAACTCCCAGGGGAGCTGCGCCAGAGGAAGGGCGTCGATGCGCAGGCGCAAGCGCAGCCCCTCTACGGCTCCCAGGGCAGCCAGGCTGCGCTCGAACAAGCTGCGGATTTCCCCTTCCGGCAGCGCCAGAGCGGCTAGCTGCACGCCAAATTGCAAGATGCCGGCCTCATCCAGGCGGCGTTTCTCCAGGTTGCCCAACGGCCCGCCAATGCCCATCGCTGGATTAGTCCAGAAAGCCTTGGCGTCATAATTGCGCTGGACAGCTTCATCAGGGGACATCGCACCGCCCGGCGCCTGGCCTTCCACCCATACTTTGAAGCTGCCATCCGCTGGGTTAAAGGCGCTAAAGCGCAGGTTGAATTCTCGATAGCTGCGCGGCGCTCGTCCTTGAACTTCTCCGGTCATTGGCGCATCTCCTTAATGGTCTATTCGATCGCTACCAACTCTTCTAGCTCTACGGCAGGCTCGCCAACGGCTTGCACAGTCGCAACCAGCCGGTAGTAACCCTCCACCTGGGGGGCGGTCAGGCTGCTTGCGTATTCCCCAGGCATCCCCTCGCTCTCCCACAAGTGTGTGCTGGGCAATGGTGCAACCGGCGGAGCAGCCTGCGATCCCGGCAAAGCCTGGCGCCAGAGCGTGCGCACCTGCACCTGGGCGCCTGAAAGTGGTGCATCATCTTCCATGCGGCGCACGCTTGCCCAGAGCGAGATTTCTTCGCCCGGGCTAAAACTATCCCCTGAAGCTTCAAACATCACCCGCAGACGAGGGGTAAGGGCTGCCGCTCGATCTTCAGCGCCAGGTAACAGGGCATATTTATCGACCAACTCCCACTGCAAGAACTCAAGCACAGGCGGGGTGATATAGATATCGCCGTGGTTCACCAGGAAAGGGTATTTCCCGCTGGCGTTTGGATTGACTGCGCTACGCTCGGGTACGGTGCCATCCCCAGCCTCGTTTGCGAACCATTCGATGCTGTCCCAGGTATCCCCAGCCGCGAAACGCACCAGGCCATTGGTGGTAGTAGGCAGCTTACGGCCAAAGAAACACAGCGTCTCCACGCTTAGGGAATTGCCCAGCTCCAGGTTGAAGCGCTTGCCATCCTCCAGATACTGCAGGTGCAGCGGCTGGCTGAGCCAGCCGTGACCATCGAAGGGATCGACCAGCTCGTTGTTCAAATTGCGCAGAAAGGGATTTAGCACGGGGATCAACTGGTAGGCGGAAGGGAAAGTGCGGGTCAAGTCGCGCGTGCGCCGCTGAATATCAAACAGGTTGAACCCCTTGCGAAAGAGGGTATCCAGGCCTTCAAACAGGATTTTCACCGACTTTGGCGCCCCATCCCAGGGTGAGCCCATCAAGAGCAGGAGACCGACTGTTTCTCGACCGCCCTCTTTCTCGATGTACCAGCGAGAGATGATCCCCCCGTTGCTATGTGCAATCAGCCAGGCTTTGGCCCCGGGGTGGAAGGAGCTCCAGCGCTGGATGGCCTCTCCCAGCTTGCGGCCTGAGATGCGGTTGTCCTGCCGCCAGTCATAGGAAAAGGTATAAACATTGCGCTCTGCTTCGGAGAATTGGTGCTCATCGGCGCAATAACCGATATCTTCCAGCCAGCGCACCAGGCGACCATATTGCTCCTGCTTGGCCCAGGGCGGGACAAAGACCACCTCATCCACGATACCCGCTGGCTCAAGGTCGTCGTTGGGATATGCCATTTTGGAGAAAAGGTTTTCCAGCCAGTCGTCCCATCTCAATGGGTTGGCTGGTATGGTGGAGAAATCTATCCAGACGATCTCGCCGGTCGTCTTATCCCTTAATTTAGAACCCATGTAACCGGGGACAACAACGATAAAGTGTGGTGGTTGGCCATTCCCCGGCGCTGCGTCTCCCTGTGGCATTGCAGACCTCCTTGGGCCGATTACTTTTTACTTCCGCTCCGCCCCGACGAGAACATTATGACTTTATTCGGAGTTATATTGTAAGATTATACTACAAATAAGGTGGCTCATCGGTCGAGTGTAATCAAAGCTCTCCATGTAACAATCCTAACAACTTGTCGAGCACATCTTCCCCATGGGCGCGCAGGGCGTTATGCTCGTATTGGCTGGTAACCCACATTCGAAGATTTTTAATTTGGGCTGCGGCATCCTCAGAGAAAATCCGCTCAACGTACATGTCGTTGTAGTAGACCGCTGCGGCGCATGGCACCTGGTTTTCCTGTAATGCGATCCGGTCATACAGGCGCGGCCATCCCTGAAAAATCGCAAGGATTTGTGCCGCCTCTTTCAATGGTCGCAACTGCTGGTACTCGTCGAACATCCAGGGATAAATCATCTCACCGGTGAAATACACAGGATTTCCCTGACGTAGGTCAAATTCCGGGAATTCATGCCGCACCCGCTCTGCAGACCAATTGGACGCCTGTTGCTGGCAATAAAGCGCCTCATGCAGGATGGCGTAGATCGGATTCGTATCAAAAGGCTGGCTGTTCTCGCAACCGCGCAAGAAAACATAACTCAGCTCCCCACCACACCGATCATCTACGAAAGCCTCTTCCAACAAGTAATGCACCTGCTCGAACCCATTGCTGGCTCCAAAGGCAATCCCCAGCTGCTGGAAGCGGTGAGGGGTCAGGATACCGCCTGCCGGTAATTGCACCTCTTTCTCCATCAAGCAGGCAGCAATCCGCTGAGCGCGCAAAATGTCGTCCGGATAGCGCTGATAATACTGCTGGTTCTTCTCGCTCACACGGCGATAAGTGTGGCGATATACTTCATCCAGCGGGTGATCGAGCGGCGGCAGCCCCCCGGTGAGCATCACTTCACGAAGACTTTGAGGTGCGACCGAGAGATAATGCACCGCACAAAAACCACCGTAGCTCTGACCTAAAACACTCCAGCGGCCTGATTCGCCGATTAGCTCTCTGCGGATGGACTCGGCATCTTTTACGATGCTGTCGGCGCGGAATTGCTTGAGATATTCCGCCTGTGCCTGTGGGTTGGATAGGCGTAATAAGGTCTGAGTCAGTACTGGCATGCTGCGCCCGGTGCCACGCTGGTCTAGCAGCAGAACGCGATATTCTTTCAACGCTCGCTTGAGCCAGCCGTTGCGCTCCTCCGGGCGCGGCGAGCCAAAACCCGGCCCGCCCTGCAGGAAGAGCAACCAGGGAAGGTCGTCTTTCTCCTTGTCTGGGGCAACCACTGCGCGAGCGAAGATGGTGATTTGCTCACCCTCGGGATGTGAATAATCCAGCGGGAGGTTGAACTCGTGGTCGATGAGAATTAAACCGGGTATGTGGTGAGTAATCGTTTCCATATTTAATTCCTAGATTTTGTTTTCCAAATCATGCGCAGATAATTGAGCGTGTGTTGAACAGGTTGGATGTGGCTTCGCTCGCCGGCGTAGATGGTACGGATATCCACCCAATCCAAGGTGTATCCCAGCCGCACACATAACACGATCATCTGCACTTCGAACTCAAAACCCCCTTCATCCGCCTCGAGCGAAGCCCGCATCAAGCGCCGGCTGATTAAGCGGTAGCCAGACTGGTTATCTGGGATAGGCTGGCCTAAAGCCCAGGAAAAGGACCACCTGCCCAGACTGTTTGCTAGGCGCCGCACCGGCGGCATGGCTGAGAATTTGCGCCTTCCGATAATCAGGTCTACTGGATGAGCAGCAAACGCCTCCAGAAATTTGGGTATCTCCGCCGGGTCATGCTGTCCATCCGCGTCCAGGGTCAGAACCAGGTCAATACCCTGCTCGATTGCCCAACGAAAGCCAGCCTTCAGAGCCGCGCCTTTTCCCTGGTTAGGCGACTGCCGCAGGAGAGTAGCTCCTGCCTGCTCTGCCAGTGAAGCAGTATCATCCGTCGAGCCATCGTCCACCACCAGCACCGGCAGATAAGCCTGGCAGGCAGCCACTACACCCACAATATGTTCCGCCTCATTATGAGCCGGGATCAAAGCCAGGACTTTATGTAAGTCTGTCGCCATTCTAGAGGTTATTGTGGCGTCGGATAGATAATCCGAAACACTTATACTGGCTGCCACTCGACCAGTGCAGCAGCTACCCAGGTAGGCGGCGGCTGGTGATAGAGCTCGGCGGCGTCGCTGTTGGTGAGATCCAGGATGCGTCCTCGCATAGGCCCGCGCAGGAAGCGGAAAACCTGTCCGGCATCGCGGGCGTCGCTCTTGGCGCGCACACAATGCTGGTTGTAGCCCCAGTAATCGCCGCTTTCCAGGGTGGTGATGCCTTCTTCGATAGTCCGGCGCGCCAGCTCCAGCCCACCCTGGTGGGGGTAGAAAGATTTCTCTGGCGGGTCCCCATAACCGATGCCATGATGGAAGGCGTCGGCAGTGGAAACGATCACCGCCTCCCTGGCAATCTCAGCCAGCTCATCGATGCCGGGCAACAAGTCCGGCCTACCGCCCGCCAGATAAGGGTAGCGCTCAACAACTTCAGGCCCTGTAATCCCCCGGCGTTTGGTCTCGGCTCGCCAGAAGTGGCGAAAGCTCATCAGGACGTGATCGTAGCGCCATTCGTCTCGGCCTTGAATCCCTGGCCCCTGGATGCCCCAATGGATTTCTTTGGACGGGTCGCCACCGGCTGCCACGCGCCGGCGTGCCTGCTCCATCTCCTCGGTGAAGGCATGCAACACGCTGATCACCAGCACGCGCTCAGCGCCGCTGTCCAGGCAGGCGTGTACAGCGGCGGCAATCTGGTGACCGCAGTCGGCTACCCCCGCATGGGGAAACACAATCACGCCGCCAGCGCGCAAGGTGGGCGCCAGATCCCACTGGCGCGCCTGTTCAAGCAAGCGGTAAGTGCCATCCTCTCCCAGCGCCTCATGCTCCCTGCGATAGAGTTCAATAATCTCCTTTTGTAGCTGATCCAAATCTAATTCCATAAGATAATTTTACACTGCTTGAAACAATTTCCAAATAAATCGCATGAAAATGTAATTTAATTCTGTTATAATGATTTTGATATTCGGAAATTCCGAAAAGGAGAAATTCTATATGACAATCATTCAAATCCGAAATAAAGGCAATGTCACCCTTCCGGTCAATCTCCGCCGCAAGTATAAATTCAAAGAAGGAGATATTTTCACCATCATCGA
>Ga0113563_10000692_pt1 | contig 17131 bp, 16 predicted proteins | sample Mud3Dept3metaG_FD_80117 | JGI IMG/M metagenome (GOLD analysis project Ga0113563, IMG submission 80117) | Freshwater wetland microbial communities from Ohio, USA, analyzing the effect of biotic and abiotic controls - Mud 3 Core 4 Depth 3... | ecosystem: Environmental > Aquatic > Freshwater >...
AAAGCGCACACCCCACACGCCTTGAAGCTCCATATGGTGCGAGCCGAGCATGCGGTAGGACTGCTCCAGGCGTCCCTGCGAGAACAGGTAGAGATCGTGTTCGCTGATGCTGGAAATGAAGGTGTAGGCATCATGCATTTCCAGCACGTGATTGAAGAAATTCAATTGCAGAAGACAGGGGGACGGGATCGGATTTTTTCCGCGCCATTTGAAGATACCCGCCGCATCGACGCGCTCCAGTGGCTGCCATGCTACGCCATCATGCACGGAGATTTCCGTCGCATAAGGCTGAAACACACGCAACACCCATTCGGACTTGATTTGATGCAACCCTAGATATGAAAAAGGGTCATGGTGCCGCGCTTCTAATACGGCGCGCTTGTTCTGGCTATCATTCTGCATGTCATCGCTCCTGAGTTTCAATATAGTCCTTTAACGCGAAATGGACAACGTAATTGAGGCAATGAGCTAGCTGGAAATTGTGGTGCGAAAGGAGAGACTCGAACTCTCACGCCTTGCGGCGCTGGAACCTAAATCCAGTGCGTCTACCAATTCCGCCACTTTCGCTTATGGAGCCGTGAAAGCCCCAAGGGGCGCGCATTATAGCCGAGCGTTCTCTAGTTCGGCACAAATTCCACCACAGAGCGCCCATGTGCCCCACCGCTGATCATCTTTTCGCAAACTTCCGGCAGCTCGGTGAAAGCGATGCGATGGGCAATCTGGTCTAATCGATCAATACGCAGATCGCCCGCCAGACGTTGCCATAGCTTTTCGCGCAATATCATCGCCGTGGCGGCGGAATCCACTCCCAGCAATTTGACGCCACGCAAGATGAAGGGAAACACCGTGGTGTGCAGCTCTACCCCTCCCGCATTGCCGAAGCTGGCGATAGCGCCATCCTGCTGCATGGTGCGTGCCAGCCAGGCCAGCGTATCGCCACCCACCGCATCCAGCGCCCCCGCCCATTGGGCTTTTTCCAGAGGACGCTTGCCGGCAAAATCGACCTCGCTGCGCAGCAACACTTCGCTGGCGCCGAGCGAACGCAGATATTCCTGCTCGCTTGCTTTGCCGGTCAATGCCACGACCTGATAACCGAGTTGCGACAACATGCGTATCGCCAGACTGCCCACTCCGCCAGTCGCGCCGGTGACGATGACCTTGCCCTTCTCGGGCGTCACTTCGTTCTGTTCAAGGCGGTGTATGGCCAGCGCGGCGGTGAACCCCGCCGTACCCAAGGCCATCGCATCGAACAGGGTAAGCGCTGATGGCAAGGCCACCACCCAATCCGCCGGCACGCGCGCGTATTCGGCAAAGCCGCCATCATGCGCCACGCCCATGTCATAGCCGGTCACCAACACCTGATCGCCGATCTTGAAACGCGCATCCTGCGAGGACTCAACCACCCCGGCGACATCCACACCGCCCACACAGGGAAAACGGCGGATGACTTTGCCCGCCCCTGTCGCGGCGAGCGCGTCCTTGTAATTGACCCCGGAGTAATGCGTGCGGATGACCACCTCGCCAGGATCAAGATCGGCTAGCGACAACTCGACGAAGCGGCCGAACGATTTTCCGTTTTCTTCAAACAGGCGGAAGGCGCTAAAACTTTCCATCACAGATCGAGCAGCACTCGCCCCGGAAACTCCAGCGCCTCTTTGATCGTGGCGAGGAACAGCACTGCCTCGCGGCCATCGATGATGCGGTGGTCGTAAGACAGTGCAAGGTAATTCATCGGGCGGATGACCACTTGCCCGTTTTCGGCGACGGGGCGGTCCTTGGTGGCATGGATACCGAGGATGGCGCTTTGCGGGGGGTTGATGATGGGGGTGGAGAGCATGGAGCCGAACACTCCGCCATTGGTGATGGAGAAGGTGCCGCCGCTCAATTCTTCCATGGTGAGCTTGCCGTCTTTTGCGCGCGCGGCAAAATCGGCGATGCGTTTTTCGATGTCGGCCAGTGACAGCTGGTCAGCGTCATGCAGGATGGGCACGACCAAGCCGCGTTCGCTGCCGATGGCCACGCCGATGTCGAAATAGCCGTGGTAGATGATGTCTGTGCCGTCAACAGAAGCGTTGACGATGGGGAATTTCTGCAAGGCGAGCACCGCCGCCTTGACGAAGAACGAGGAGAAGCCGAGCTTGACGCCGTGTTTCTTCTCGAACGCATCCTTATAACGGTTGCGCAGTTCCATCACCGGCTGCATGTTCACTTCATTGAAGGTGGTGAGGATGGCGGAATTCTGTTGCGATTGCAGCAGACGTTCGGCGATACGCTGACGGATGCGCGTCATCGGCACGCGCTGTTCGGGACGATCCCCGGTGGGCACGACGAGCGGCGCAACATTCTGCTGGCTCGCCGCTGCAGTCTTCTGCACCACCCCCAGCACGTCCTCTTTGGTCACCAGACCATGCCGCCCGCTGCCCTGCAAATTGGCAGCATCGACATCATGCTCATGCGCCAGTTTGCGTGCCGAAGGAGATACTGCCGCTGCCTGGGCAGGCGCTTTGGCGATGCTTGCGGTCGCTGTTACAGGTGCGGCGACTGCGGCTCGGGCTACGGCCTCGGTGTCGATCTGTGCAATGACTTCGTTGCTGGTCACTTTCTCGCCATCCGCCTTGATGATCTTCACCAGCACACCACTTTTGATGGCGGGCAATTCCAGCACCACCTTGTCGGTTTCGATGTCGATCAGATTCTCACCTTCCTCTACCGCTTCGCCGACCTTCTTTTGCCAGGTCAGCAGTGAGGCTTCGGAGACCGATTCGGACAGCTGCGGAACTTTGACTTCAATGATGCTCATGTTGGTTGGCTCCTGGTTTGTTCTTGACATCAAGATCGGGACGGAAGGCGGCCTCGATCACCGCCTTTTGCTGCTCGTTATGGGTCGCCAGATAGCCGGCAGCGGGCGAGGCCGAAGAAGGACGCAGGGCGTAATCGAGACGCATGCCTTCGCGCAAATGGCGCAGCAGGTAATGCTGGATGCGATGCCACGCGCCCTGGTTGCCGGGTTCCTCCTGACACCACACCACCTCGGTCGCATGCGGATAAGCGGCGATCTGCGCGGCAAACTCGTCATGCGGGAAAGGATAGAGCTGTTCCAGCCGAATGATGGCCATGTTATCGATCGCCTTTTCGCGGCGATGCTTGACGAGGTCGAAATACACCTTGCCGCTGCACACGATGAGCCGTGTCACTTTGGCGGCATCCAGCGTATCGGCTTCCGGCATTACTGTCTGGAACCCCCCCTCTGCAAACCATTTCAGCGGGGACGCGGCATCCTTGCTGCGCAGCAGGCTCTTGGGGGTGAACACGACCAGCGGCTTGCGATAGGGGCGCACCATCTGGCGGCGCAACAGATGGAATATCTGCGCGGATGTGGACGGGATACACACCTGGATGTTGTAGTCGGCGCACAGTTGCAGATAGCGCTCGATGCGGCCTGACGAGTGCTCCGGCCCTTGCCCTTCATAACCGTGTGGCAGCAGCATCACCAGCCCGCACAACCTGCCCCACTTGGCTTCGCCGGAGGTGATGAACTGGTCGATGACCACTTGCGCGCCGTTGGCGAAATCGCCGAACTGCCCCTCCCATATGGTCAAGGTATCGGGCTCGGCAGTGGCGTAACCGTATTCAAAACCCAACACCGCCTCTTCCGACAGAATGGAATCGATCACCAGGAAATCGGCCTGGTCGGGTGCGATGTGTTGCAGCGGAATGTATGAATCCTTGTCCCAGTGTTCACGATTCTGATCGTGCAACACCGCATGCCGATGGAAGAAGGTGCCGCGACCGCAATCCTCGCCGGACAGGCGCACCGGATAGCCCTCCTCCACCAGGCTGGCATAGGCCAGATTTTCAGCCATCCCCCAATCCAGGGCCAGTTCGCCTTTGCTCATCGCGATGCGGTCGGCGATGATCTTTTCCACGCGCGAGTGCAGCTTGAAATTCTCCGGAATAGCGACCACGCGTTGCGCCAATTGCTGCAAACGCTCACGCGGCAGGCAGGTCACGGCAGGCGTCTGCCACGAGACATCGCCGGTGAATTTCGACCAGCTCACCGCGTATTCATGTTTGAACTCGGTCAATACCGGCTGGATGGGATTGTGCCCTTCGTCCAGCGCGCGACGGTATGCGGCGACCATCGTATCCGGTTCGCCTGCAGCCAGCGCCCCCTGCTCGAGCAGGCGGTTGGCATACAAAGCGCGCGTTCCCGGATGCTGGTTCACCTTGCGATACATCAGCGGCTGGGTGACCAGCGGCTCATCCTGCTCGTTGTGTCCCAGCTTGCGGAAACACACCATGTCCACCACCACGTCTTTGCCGAATTGCATCCTATAGTCGAGTGCGATCTCGGTGATCAGCAACACCGCTTCCGGATCGTCCCCGTTCACATGGAAGATGGGCGCTTCGATCATCTTCGCCACGTCGGTGCAATATAGCGACGAACGCGTGTCGCGCGGATCGGAAGTGGTAAAACCGATCTGGTTGTTGATCACGATGTGCACCGTGCCGCCCGTGCCGTATCCGCGCGTTTGCGACAGGTTGAACGTTTCCTGATTCACCCCTTGTCCGGCGAAGGCGGCATCGCCATGCAACAGGATAGGCAGCACCTGCTTGCCTTTGTGATCGCCGCGCCTATGCTGGCGCGCGCGCACCGAGCCCTCCACCACCGGATTGACGATCTCCAGATGCGAGGGATTGAACGCCAGCGTGAGGTGCATGGGGCCGCCCGGTGTGGCGATGTCCGACGAGAATCCCTGGTGGTACTTCACATCGCCGGAAGCCAGGTGTTCGAGATGGATACCCTCGAATTCGGCAAACAATTCCTTGGGTAATTTGCCCAGCGTATTGACCAGGACGTTCAGACGTCCCCGGTGCGCCATGCCGATCACCGATTCTTTCACGCCCTGCTCACCTGCCCGTTGCAATAGATGATCGAGCAAAGGAATCAGCGTGTCGCCGCCTTCCAGGGAAAAACGTTTCTGCCCGACATATTTGGTATGCAGGTAGCGCTCCAGGCCTTCGGCCGCAGTCAGCCGTTCGAGCACACGCTTCTTGATCTCATTGGAATAATGCGGCTCGCCGCCAGGACCTTCCAGACGGGCTTGTATCCAGCGTTTCTGCGGCACACTGCTGATGTACATGTATTCGGCACCGACGCTGCTGCAGTAGATGCGGCGCAAACGTTGCAGTATCTCGCGCAAGGTCATGCGTGCGCCGCCCACCAGCGAGCCGGTAAAAAAGGTGACGTCCATGTCGGCTTCGCTCAGGCCGTAATAAGACGGATTCAACTCCGCCACCTCCGGTTTGGCGTGACGTTGCAGCGGATCGAGATCGGCGATACGCACACCGAGGAAGCGGTGGGCGTTGATCAGTTGCAACACCGAGGCTTGCTTGCGCGTCTCATCGGCATGTACCGGCGTCTCCGCCTGGCGCTTGCCCAGTTCCAGAAAGCCGCGCTGAATGGGGCTGTGCGCCACATCGTGCAGGGCATTCCCGGCTTGCAGCTGGTCAAAGTAGGTACGCCATTCGGCAGGGACGCTGTCCGGGCTGCGCAGATAATCCTCGTACAGGCTTTCCACAAATACATTGTTGCCACCGAATAACAGCGACGTGTTCTGCATTTGTTGCAGATAGTTATTTCCCGGTGCATTCATGATCCGCTCCGCGCCGCTCAACGTTTGGCCATCGGCACAAAATCGCGCCGCACAGCGCCGCGATACAACTGGCGCGGGCGGCCGATCTTGTGTTCGGCATCGGCGATCATCTCGTTCCACTGCGATACCCAGCCTATGGTGCGCGCCACGGCAAAGATCACCGTGAACATGTTGACCGGGATACCGATGGCACGCAGCACGATGCCGGAATAGAAATCGACATTCGGATACAGCTTGCGCTCGATGAAATATGGATCGCTCAGGGCGGTCTTTTCCAGCTCCATCGCCAGCTCGAACAGCTTGTTGTTCTCCAGCTTCAGTTCCTTCAGCACCTCGTAACAGGTCTGGCGCATCACCGCAGCACGCGGATCCATGTTCTTGTAGACGCGGTGGCCAAAGCCCATCAGTTTGTATTTCTTGTCCTTCACCCCTTGCACATATTCGGCGACACGCGACGTGTCGCCGATCTCTTCCAGCATCTTCAGCGCGGCTTCGTTGGCACCGCCGTGCGCGGGGCCCCACAAGGCCGCAATGCCGGAGGCGATACAGGCGAAGGGATTGGCGCCGCTCGACCCGGCCAGGCGCACCGTCGAAGTGGAAGCGTTCTGCTCATGGTCGGCATGCAAAATCAGGATGCGTTCCAGCGCGCGCACCAGCACCGGATTCGGCACGTAATCTTCCGCCGGCGTGGCGAACATCATGTACATCAGGTTCTCGACGAAACCGAATTGGTTCTTGGGATACATGAACGGCTCGCCCACGCTGTATTTGTGCGTCATCGCCGCGATGGTCGGCACCTTGGCCAGCAGGCGCTGCGCCGAGATCTCCCGATGCTGCGGATTATTGATGTCGAGCGAATCGTGATAGAAGGCGGACAGCGCCCCCACCACACCGACCATCACCGCCATCGGATGCGCATCGCGGCGGAATCCGTTGAAGAAACGCGCCAACTGGTCATGCACCATGGTGTGATGCGTAATGCTTTTGGTGAATTCCGCCTTCTGCGCGGCACTCGGCAATTCGCCATTCAGCAGCAGATAGCAGACTTCGAGGAAATCGGATTTTTCCGCCAGCTGCTCGATGGGGTAGCCACGGTAGTAGAGCAACCCTGCATCGCCGTCGATGAAGGTGATCTCCGAGGTGCAGCTGGACGTGGCAAAGAACGCAGGATCGTAGGTGAACAATCCCAGCTTGCCCAAGGCACGGATGTCGATCACATCGGGACCGAGTGTACCGGACAGGATAGGCAGTTCTATGCTGCGACCATCATCCAGAGTCAGTGTTGCGACACGTTTGCTTTCCATTTTTTCTCGCCTCTTTCAAACTTCTTTCAGCCAATCCAACACCACGCGCTGATGCGCCTGAGTCGGCTCCTTCTTACCCGTTACCAAGTCCCACAGATCCGTATCCGGCAGATCCAGCAGCTCATCGAAGACCACACACTGTTCCTTATCCAGCAGCGGGTAGCGTTGTTCAATGAAACGCCCCAATACGATATCCAATTCCAGCAAGCCGCGTCGGCAGCGCCAGCGCACGCGTTCCATATAGACTGGATCGTGATTCGAGGATAGTGGATCGAGCGTTCCCGTTGCCCCGTTACTCTCGCTCCTCATACTGTCCGCTTCACCATCATATCTTTGATCTTGCCGATAGCCTCCGTCGGGTTCAACTCTTTCGGGCACACATCCACACAATTCATGATGGTATGGCAGCGAAACAAGCGGTATGGGTCTTCCAGATTATCCAGGCGCGCCGCCGTATCCTGATCGCGCGTATCGGCGATGAAGCGATAGGCCTGCAACAGGCCAGCGGGGCCCACGAACTTGTCCGGGTTCCACCAGAACGAAGGACAGGATGTGGTGCAGCAGCCGCACAGGATGCATTCGTACAAACCGTCCAGTTCGGCTCGATCCTGCGGCGATTGCAGGCGCTCGGTCTCCGGCGGCGGATCGTTGTTCACCAGATACGGCTTGATCGAGTGGTACTGTTTGAAGAACTGGGTCATGTCCACGACCAGGTCGCGGATCACCGGCAGTCCCGGTAGCGGACGTATCTCTATCGGTTGCTTAAGAGAAGACAGCGGCGTGATGCAGGCCAGCCCGTTGCGCCCGTTGATGTTCATCGCATCCGAGCCGCACACGCCTTCGCGGCAGGATTTGCGGAAGCCGATGCTATCGTCCTGCTCCTTCAGCAACATGAGCGCGTCGAGCAACATGGCATCGCCCGCCTGCATGCTCAGCTCATAATCCTGCATATAGGGCGCAGTATCGGTGTCAGGGTTGTAGCGGTAGATTCTAAAACGAAGTGAGGACATGACTATTTCGCTCCGAAAAATATCATGGCCTCACTGAGTTTCAGTGAAGACTCATATCGGCATAGCCGATGTGAAGCGTAGCGGTCGTAACTAAATTTCATCGCCGCCTCCTTAGTACACCCGCGCCTTGAGCGGGAACGATTCCACGGTCAGTGGTTTCAGGCGCACCGGCTTGTAATCGAGCCGATACCCCTCGCTGTAGTACAGGGAATGCTTCAGCCAGTTCTTGTCGTCGCGTTCCGGAAAATCTTCGCGCGCATGCGCGCCACGGCTTTCCTTGCGTGCCTCGGCTGCTGTCATGGTGGCCTGTGCCACCTCGATCAGGTTGTCCAGCTCCAGGGCTTCGACACGTGCCGTGTTGAACACCTTGCTCTTGTCCTTGATCTCGGTGTGGCGCACCCGCTCCGCCACCTCGCGGATCTTGCTCACACCTTCCGCCATCAGATCCGGAAAACGGAATACGCCGCAGTGCGTCTGCATCACCTTGCGCATCGCATCGCCGACATCCGCCACACGTTCACCATTCTTCTGGTTCTCCAGCCGCGCCAGGCGTGCCAGCGGCCTGTCCGCTGCATCTGCAGGCAGAGGCTTGGGATTAGGATTGTTCTTCAGGTCTTCGATGATCTGCCGTGCGGCTGCACGGCCGAACACGATCAGGTCGAGCAAGGAGTTGCAGCCCAGACGGTTCGCACCGTGCACCGACACACAAGCGCATTCGCCCACCGCGTAGAAACCCTGCACCACGTCTTCCGGCGCGGTGCCGTGCGGCGCCACGACTTGCCCGTGATAATTGGTGGGGATGCCGCCCATCATGTAATGCGCGGTCGGTACTACCGGGATCGGCGCTTTGGACGGATCGACATGTGCGAACTTGAGGGCGATGTCGCGGATACCCGGCAGACGATGGCGTATCACTTCGTCGCCCAGATGGTCGAGCTTGAGCAAAACATGGTCGGCGTGCGGCCCGCAACCGCGCCCTTCCTTGATCTCGGTGGCCATGGCGCGCGACACCACATCGCGGCTGGCCAGGTCCTTGGCGTTCGGCGCGTAGCGCGGCATGAAACGCTCCCCGTCCTTGTTCACCAGATAGCCGCCCTCGCCGCGCACGCCTTCGGTGATGAGCACACCCGCGCCATATACCCCGGTCGGATGGAACTGGAAAAACTCCATGTCTTCCAGCGGGATGCCGGCGCGCGCCGCCATGCCCAGTCCGTCGCCGGTATTGATGTAGGCATTGGTGCTGGCCGAGAAGATGCGCCCCGCGCCGCCGGTGGCGAACAGCGTGGCACGCGCCTGCAGGATCATCACTTCGGAAGTTTCGATCTCCATCGCCACCACGCCGAGCACGTCGCCGTCTTCGTCGCGGATCAGATCGAGCGCCATCCACTCCACGAAGAAGTTGGTGTTGGCTTTGACGTTCTGTTGATACAGGGTGTGCAACAGCGCATGTCCGGTGCGGTCGGCCGCAGCACAGGCGCGCGGCACCGGGTTCTTGCCATAGTCCTGCATGTGCCCGCCGAACGGGCGCTGGTAGATCTTGCCGCTGTCCAGCCGGTCGAACGGCATGCCAAAGTGCTCCAGTTCGTACACCACTTCCGGCGCGGCGCGGCACATGTATTCGATGGCATCCTGGTCACCCAGGTAGTCCGAACCTTTGACGGTGTCGTACATATGCCAGTGCCAGTTGTCTTCATTGACGTTGCCCAACGAAGCGGCGATACCGCCCTGCGCCGCGACCGTGTGCGAACGCGTCGGGAACACCTTGGACAGCACCGCGACCTTTAGCCCTGCTTCGGACAAGGTCAGCGCGGCACGCATGCCCGCCCCGCCCGCACCCACCACCACCACATCGAACGTTCTTTTAGCCAACGCCATCATATTCCCCAAAGGATTTGCACCGACCAGATCGTGTAAAGCACCAGTACCAGAATGACAAGCACATGGATCAACAGACGGATGCCCGCCGGTTTCACATAGTCCATCACGATGTCGCGCACGCCGATCCAGGCGTGATAGAACAGGCTCAACAGGAACAGCAGCGAGAAGGTACGCGTGATGTTGCCGGAAAACAGCTCGAGCCAGGTGTCATAGCCGAAAGACGGCTGCATCAGTAAATAGCCCGCGACCACCACGACATAGACGGCCATCACGGCGGCAGTGACGCGCTGCGCCAGCCAATCGCGCAGACCGTAGTGCGCGCCGGTCACGATACGATTCACCATAGCTTCACTCCCAGCACGACAGTCAGCGTCAGGCTGACCGCCATCACCCACTTGCTGCTGGCGCGCGCCGCAGCAAGATTCGGCAGCAGATGCAAATCAATCGCAAGATAGCGCAAGCCGGCGCAGAAGTGATGCAGGAATGCCCACATCAGTCCAAACAACGCCAACTTCAACACAGGATGCGCCAGATGCTCTGTCAGGTTGGTGTAAGTTTCGATGGAGCGCAAACTTTGATCGAGCAGCAACAGCAACACAGGAAGAGAGAGGAACAAGAGCGCACCACTGATGCGATGCAGAATGGAAACGTATCCAGAAATGGGTAATTTGATCTTGCGCAGATCGAGATGCTTAGGTCGTGATTTATTCATTCCTATTTATTCCGCAACCAAAATCAAGTGGCGCAATCGTACACCTACACTTGGCGAGTGAAAAGCAAAAGGACTATGATGCGAGCGACAGTTGAAAAATTAATTCTGTAAATTTCATTTCTTAATACTCAAGTCAGAGAGGACAGCATGAAAGCACCTATTCGCGTCGCCATCACCGGGGCTGCAGGCCAGATCGGTTACAGCATGCTGTTCCGCATCGCCAACGGCGACATGCTGGGGCGCGAGCAGCCGATCATCCTGCAACTGCTGGACATCCCGCAGGCGCAACAAGTGCTGCGCGGAGTGGCGATGGAACTGGAAGACTGCGTGTTCCCCATGCTGCAACAGGTCATCACCACCGACGATCCGCGCATCGCCTTCCGCGATGCCGAAGTGGTGCTGCTGGTCGGCGCACGTCCGCGCAGCAAGGGCATGGAACGCAAAGACCTGCTGGAAGCCAACGGCGCTATCTTCTCCGAGCAAGGCCGCATCCTCAACGAGGTCGCCGCGCGTCATGTGAAGGTGCTGGTGGTCGGCAACCCCGCCAACACCAATGCGCTCATCGCCATGAAGAACGCGCCCGATCTCGATCCGCGCAATTTCAGCGCCATGATGCGCCTGGACCACAATCGCGCCATCGCCCAGGTTGCACTGAAGCTGTTCCAGCCCATTCAGGACATCAAGAAGATGGTGATCTGGGGCAACCACTCCGGCACGCAGTACCCCGACCTTTCACATGCCGAGATACGCGGCCGCAAAGTGCTGGATGTGCTGCAAGATCACGAATGGATAGAGAAAGACTTCATCCCCACTGTGCAAAAGCGCGGTGCAGCCGTCATAGAAGCACGCGGCCTGAGCAGTGCCGCCAGTGCCGCCAATGCCGCCATCTCGCATATGCATGACTGGTTATTGCGCTCGCACCACAACGACTGGGTCACCATGAGCGTGCCATCCGATGGCAGTTATGGCATCCCGGAAGGCGTGATGTACGGCTTTCCAGTCACCTGCCGCAACGGGCATTACCACATCGTGCCGGACCTTCCGATCACCGAACTCGGTCGCAAGCACATGATGGATAGTTACAAGGAACTGCTGGACGAACGCGAGCATGTGAAGCATTTGCTGGGATAGGCGCAGATATCTCGCACCATATCGCCGCGCTGAAGTTCATGCGTGGGCAAAACCGGCTGTTGCAGCGGGTTATAACCGCTTCAATAACGTAGAGGCGGAAGGCTGCGGACGATCCTCATAGTGTTCACACACCTCTTCAAAGCCGGCCTGTACCACCTCGAGAATTGCGGTGCACAGTACGACTTTCGTATCTGCGCGCACCCTGATCGTCTTGTTGCAATTCCCACAGGACCTGAATGGGGCGTGAGTACTGAAAACTTTTTTCAATTTTCCTCCCGGACTGCTTAATTGGTTTTGTTTTGACACCTGCTTGCCAACATGTCGCGCATACCCTGACTGATAGCAAGGTCTATGCCACATTGAATGACCACGACATAGCCCTAAATCAGGCATAAACTGCACCGGAACATCCATGGTGCCGGCAATAACTGACCGGATCGCGACATTCATGATGAATGGGCGTCAGCGGTACGACACCTTGAATCTTTGCGTCCCGCCGCCATATCTTTGGTATCTCTGAATGGGAGGTTGCCATGTCTGCCATCCGTCCACCCGCCGTTGCCGGAATGTTTTACCCCGCCGATCCCCGGCAGCTCGCGCATGAGGTGCAGGAGTTTCTGGCCGGGGTGCACCCGCAAGCATTGACCCCCAAAGCACTGATCGCCCCGCATGCGGGATACATCTATTCCGGTGCGGTTGCCGCCAGTGCCTATGCCACGCTAAAAAACATTGCGCCGCGCATCCGTCGCGTGGTGTTGCTCGGCCCCACGCATCGTGTCGCAGTGCGCGGCCTGGCCTTGCCGGATGCGGAGGCGTTCGATACGCCATTGGGTCGGGTGCGGCTGGATAGCGACGCGATGCATGCCATCGCGCATCTGCCGCAAGTCGTCGTCAGCGGCGAAGCCCATGCACTGGAGCATTCGCTGGAAGTACAACTGCCCTTCCTGCAAAGCGTGCTGGCCGATTTCACCTTGCTGCCGCTGGCGGTGGGCTCGGCGACTGCCGACGAAGTCTCCGAGGTACTGGAAGCGGTATGGGGTGGCGAAGAGACGCTGATCGTCATCAGTTCCGATCTGTCGCATTACCTGCCCTACGCTACCGCACAGCATGTCGATGGCCAAACCGCTGACGACATCCTCAAACTGAGCCTATCCTTTAATCACGAACAGGCATGTGGTGCTACGCCGATCGGTGGCCTGATGATCGCCGCACGCAAGCACCATCTCACGCCGCATCTGCTCGACCTGCGCAATTCCGGCGACACAGCGGGCCCGCGCGACAAGGTGGTGGGCTATGCCGCATTCGCCTTCACCGGGGGAGAAGATCATGTTCGACACTAACAAAGGACAAACACTGCTGCACCTGGCACGTGCGGCCATCGCCAAAGAACTCGGTTTTGTATCGCACGACCTGCCGCGTACGGATTGGCTGGAAGAACCCGGCGCGACCTTCGTCACGCTGACCTTGGGCGGTCAGCTGCGCGGCTGCATCGGCAGTCTGGAAGCGCATCGTCCGCTCATCGACGATGTTCGTGCCAACGCAGTGGCATCGGCCTTGCGCGATCCGCGTTTTCCACCGCTCAGCAAAGAGGAGTTCGCCCAGGTGGTCATCGATGTGTCTCTGCTCAGCCCGCCGCAACTGATCCGTTTCAGCAGCGAGCAAGATGCGCTGGCACAACTGAAACCCGGCAAGGACGGGGTGATTCTCGAATACGGTCCGCAGCGCGCCACCTATTTGCCGCAAGTATGGGCACAGCTGCCCGACCCGCAGGTATTCATCGCACAGCTGAAAAACAAGGCCGGCCTGCCGGAAGATTTCTGGTCGAATGGCATCCGGCTGTCGCATTACACCGTGCAGAAATGGCATGAAGGAGAACAACATGGATGAGCCGATCAGCGTCGCCGAACAATATCCCGCCAAATACTGGCACAAACTCGATGACGGACGCCTCCAGTGCGACCTCTGTCCGCGCGATTGCAAATTGAACGAAGGCCAGCGCGGCGCCTGCTTCGTGCGCGGCCGCGTCAACAACATGATGGTGCTCACCACTTACGGGCGCAGTTCCGGCTTCTGTGTCGACCCCATCGAGAAGAAGCCGCTCAATCATTTCTATCCCGGCAGCAGCGTCCTGTCGTTCGGCACTGCGGGTTGCAACCTCGCCTGCAAATTCTGCCAGAACTGGGATATTTCCAAGTCGCGCCACTTCGACAAACTCGCCGACCAGGCCAGCCCGGAGGAGATCGCGCGCACAGCCGCAGATATGGAGTGCCCGAGCGTGGCCTTCACCTACAACGATCCGGTGATCTTCGCCGAGTATGCGATGGATGTGGCCGATGCCTGCCATGCGCGCAACATCAAGACCGTGGCTGTAACGGCGGGCTATATGCACGACCAGCCGCGCCGCGACTTCTACGCCAAGATGGATGCGGCCAATGTCGACCTGAAAGCGTTCACCGAAGAGTTCTATTTCAGGCAGACCGGTGCGCATCTGCAACCCGTGCTGGACACGCTGAAATATCTGCGTCAGGAAACCAAGGTGTGGCTCGAGATCACCACGCTGCTGATCCCGGGATACAACGATTCGGTGGAAGAAATCGAGAAAATGAGCGCATGGATTGCAAAGGAACTAGGTACGGACGTGCCGCTGCACTTCACCGCTTTTCACCCTGATTACAAGTTTACCGACGTCCCCACCACGCCCGCGTCCAAGCTCACCGAGGCGCGCCAGATTGCCCGTTCAGCCGGGCTGCTGCATGTCTATACCGGAAACGTGCATGACGCTGCCGGCGGCACGACGTACTGCTCGAACTGCCAGCAGCCGCTCATCGTGCGCGACTGGTACCTGATCCGCGATTATGTGGTTACCGAGAACGGGGAATGCCCGCATTGCGGCACGAAGCTCGCGGGACACTTCGGCAAGTTCGAGGGGCAGTTCGGCAGGCAGCGCATACCGCTGGTGATAAGCCGCAATTGAAATTCTGAAAATCTGAAGCGCCTTGCAACATCAAGCGAAAATATTATTCGGCTGCATGTAGCTGATATGCAATGTCGCCAGATGCTCTTGAAACTTTTCTGAGGCATCGGCATATTTCTGCCCATCCTGCAAAGCAGCTATCGCCTGTTCTGTCTCGCCCATGTCTGCCAGCAACACCGCCTGGGCTGCAGCTTCGTGGAATTCCTCGCAGCTCATGCTCAACGAATCGAGCAGACCGATATCTTTGCAATGCTTGCCACCTTCGCTGTGCAGCCACTTGCCCAGCATGCATTCACCATGGCAGCAATTCTTTGGCAACTTGAGTGCCTCGGTCGATTTGCCAAACACGTAATCCTCGAGCTGACTGCGATAATCAAGATGCGCTTGTATCGCCTTAACACCGCTGAATGGTTGGGCGACTTCGGGTTGCTGCGTTAGCTTGCGTAACCAAGAGATCATGTTGGATGCTCCCTATAAGGCCGCCCATGGATTCGACCCGGAATGATGTCAGGCGGCGCAGGGACATTCTGCAAGGGCAAGGCGGGCACCACAATATGCCGAATGGCCTATATCTCAGCCTATATACTTTGACTGAAGGACTAGACCTTCGGGGTTCAGTTTGCTTCACGCACCAGCGCAAAACCGCCGCCCGGCGTGCGGAAGTTGGTGGTCTGGCCCTGGTACAGGCGCGCCGCGATGAGCTGGATGCGGGCATCATACACGTAGCAGCGCACATCATATTTGAGCGATTGCGGCTCGGATCCTTCCATACACACCACTCGCTCATCCGGCAGTGCCAGCCGTTGTGCCACGTAGTCGGACTGCATGATCTCCTCGAACACGCGCTTGGTCACTTTATCGCCGCGATACGCGCCCTTGCTGCCGTAGCCGCTCACCGGCTTGAAGAACCATTGCTTGCGTTCTGCCCACCACTGTTCTGCATCCTCTGCGCGGACGACACGCGTCTCCGGGACGCCTTGCAGCAACGCGTCGATACCGGCTTGCGACACACCCATCCCGTGCAGCCTCGCGCTATCCGAGAACAGCGCCAGCTTGCGCTTGTCCGCATAGCGTTGGTAATGCAATGGGTTCGGCGTCAGGACGACTTGCTGCATCTCCCAAGTGGTACGGATATGCGGATACTTTTGCAGATCGAAATCGGTGAGCCGGTTGTAGATCAGATCGACGCGCTGCTCGTTGCAATACAGATCGTCCTCGCGCACCTGCAACGCGGAAGGATCGACGATGTGCGCAGTGATACCGGCCCGCTCGAACAGCTGTTGCGCCAGCAGGAACTCGGGATAGAGATATTGCGACTCGGGCTGCTCGTCCACGATAGCGACGGTCTTCAGTGGTTCATCGCCGCGCGCCAGGCGCCATTCGTTGCGGAACATCTCGATGAAGATCTGCTGCAGATTTTCTTCCGCCGCAGCCTTGCCATACAGCTTGGCATCGCGCTGGCTGTCGATGAGCAATGCATTGAGAAAAGCGCCGCCCGCGTTGGTATTGATCTCGATCAGGTGAGCACCCTGCTCGTTGAGATGAAAATCGTAGCCGTAGCACACACCAAGCGCGGCATGCGGCTCAGGTGTACCGACCACCTCCTCCACTGCCGCGATCACGGCGCGCATTTGCCGCAGTTGTGCATCGCTGATGAAAACAGGCGCGATGGCGAACAGTTGTGGGCAACGCTCCGTCACCCAGGCGTACCAGTCAGCGCCTTGCGCCTGCAGCACGCGCTGCAGCGCAGCGCCATCCATGTCGCCCCAGCCGTGGCACTCGCCGTTCAGGTGTGCGGCAAGCGCGTAATCCACATCCAGCACAGGAAATACCGAATCAGCCACCCAGCAAGCCTTTCTTCAGATCGTCCTGCACCGGCTTGCTGCCGAGCCAAATCCTGAGCAAGGCGCGGTTGAACGCCGCCCCCGCAATCGTGCCGTGCGCGGTGCCGTTCACGCCGATCTGCGTGCCGCTGCCAGGCAAGTAGTCGAGCGTGATGACATCGCCCGGTTTCACTTCTTTCACTGCGTCGAATATCTGCGCCATCTGCTTGAGTTGCGCATCCAGCGCCTTCAGCTCGGCAGCAGAATGGTTCGCCTCGATCGCCTCGTTAAAGGCATTGAACAGTTTCTTGCTGCTCAATTCGCGCAGGATATGCAGCGCCACGCGGTGTTCGTGCTCGTCCGCGATGATCGCCTCGCCCGTGGCCTGTTTCTGCGGCAGATACAGCGCAGCGACATAGATCTTGAAGAACCACTTGGTACGGGTGCCAGCACCGTTCAACTGCAAGCTGGCATTTCCCAGCTGCGCCGCGTCAGCGAGTTTCACCCCCGCCACTTCCAGCGCATTCACGTTCCAGCTCAGCAATACACCGCAGACCAGCAAAAGTATCTTTTTCATTTTCGTCCTTTCGTTCACAGCGCTTCAAAGATTCCCGCAGCCCCCATGCCGGTCCCGATGCACAT
>Ga0113563_10000695_pt1 | contig 17109 bp, 12 predicted proteins | sample Mud3Dept3metaG_FD_80117 | JGI IMG/M metagenome (GOLD analysis project Ga0113563, IMG submission 80117) | Freshwater wetland microbial communities from Ohio, USA, analyzing the effect of biotic and abiotic controls - Mud 3 Core 4 Depth 3... | ecosystem: Environmental > Aquatic > Freshwater >...
AAAACAGTTGAAGAGATTTCTTCTATCCAGCTCCGTCAGGTTGTCAATTTCAGAAAAGCACTCACACCCCTCAGGATTCTATTGCCTTTGATGGGTACCTGTTTGGTAATTCTTGCAATCGACCCTACCTTCTTGAGCCGATCTCTCGGCCTTATCCTCCATCCTTTTTCAAATATGCCAGATCAGAATAGCTTTATCTCCGTTGAACCGAAGGGGTCGGTGGTGGTACGCGGCTCCCCCCTTGTGATTAAGGCTTTCGTCAAGGGACATATTCCCAAAAGCCTGGACTTGGCCATTTGGCCCCAGGAAGGGGGAGTTAGACGCATGCCGATGAATCCGGAAGGAAATGGACAGTTTGCTTATCAGATACCGTCGACTCAGCTCTCCTTTCGCTTCCAAGCTTATCATGGAGGTAATACCTCTCCCATTTATGACGTTCGCGTTGTAGATCCTCCAGACATTGGAAAGATAACACTCACCCTGACCCCGCCCGACTACACCGGTCTTCCCAAAGAGGTGAAGGAGGATGGAGAGATTGAGGCCTTGAAGGGAACGGTGGCCAATTTTGAGGTTCGGGCCACCAAGCAAGTCAAAGAGGGAAAGATTGTATTGAGTCAAAATAACCAGCTCCTTCTGAAGGTTGACGAAGATCGACTAACAGGAAGTCTTCTTGTCTTTTATCCGGGTGGCTATTCCTTCCACTTAAAGGATGATCTCGGTTTTGAGAACCCCAATCCCGTTCAATACCCGATCCGCGTCGTTTTGGATAGATATCCTGAGGGCGAGATCGTGAGCCCGGATCGTGACCTTGAGATCTCGGGAAATGAAATTCTTCCCATTCAGTATGCGGTGAAGGATGACTTTGGGATCTCAGCGGTGAGGTTGAATTATCAGGCGCGAGGAAAGGACTATTTCATAAATCTTAAGAATCTGAATCAAGGTCGGACCATTGGTCCTGAGATATTCAAATGGGATCTAAGCAGCTTGGATCTGACCCCAGGGGAAAAGGTCTTATTTTGCCTCGAGTTTTGGGATAATGATTCAATCTCCGGTCCAAAGAGAGGTACTTCGCGAACATTGACTCTATCCGTCAGAGATGAGAGAGCACGGGCGGCCAAAGAAGGAGAGGAAGCCCGCCAGATCGCGGAAGCCCTTTTAGACCTTCTGGCAAATCAATTGGAAGAAAAAATAGAGAAAGATCAGATGACGCAGGAGATCGAGGAGATTTTGAAACGGGTCGATAAGAATATTGAGAAGATGGAGCGGAGAGAAGAACGCTTCGACTTTGAAGCCTTGAAGCGGAATCTTACCTCCCTCAAGGAAAGACTCCCTCAGGAGCCTAAGGAAACCATCACCCAGGAAATGGAACGATTGGCCCTTCTCGCTGAAGAGATCTCGAAGAAGGCCAAGATGAATGAAGTGGAGGCCATGGCCCGGGAGATTAAGAACCGGCAGAACCGCCTGATGGACTCTCTGAAGGAGTTTAAAGGTCCTTTGAACCGGGAAGAATTGGAAGGGATCACAAAGGAGCTGAAGGCCCTCGAAGAGCTGATCCGATCGGTGATGGAGGCCCTAGCCAAATTGGCCCCTGAACTCCCTGAGGAATTTGTGAATCTCCCGGAGCTTCAAGGCCTTGATTTTCAAGATTTCTTAAAAGATTTAGAGGAGGTCCACAAAAAACTCATGGCCGGAGATATCAAAGGGGCCCTGGAAGCAGCTCAGAGGCTTATGCAGGCTCTCTCTGAGATGATGGCTCAACTCGGGAGAATGCGAAGACAATCAGGGATGGGCTCCATCGAAAGACTTCAGGGAGAGATGGCTCGCCAGACCGGAGAGCTGGATAGGATATTGGCTGAACAGAAGGAGATATTGAATGAAACGGAGAAGATCGACAGGGACTTGAAAGGGAAGATTGAAAAGGAGATTGAAAAGAGGTTGGATCGATCCCTTCCGCATCTGAATGAAATTCTCGATAAGCTCCATCATTCCCCGACGGAAGGACAGAAAGACTTGATCGAGGAGTTGGAGAGGCTTTTGAAAGCTGGCAATCTGGAAAGATTCTCCCAATTAGGGGAAGGGTTGGAGAAAGCGTTCTCTGAGAAACCCGATGATCAAAAGAGGATCAGAGAATTGATCGAGATCATGAAGCGTTTGGCACCCCAGCAAGAGGAAATCATAACCCCAGAACAGAAGGAGAAATTTCCGGACCTCTCAAAGAGGGAGGAAAATCTGAGGGAGAGGACAGATCGTTTAAGAGAAAAATTGGAGATGTTCGCCCAACTCTTTCCGGGCATGGATACGGGGATTCTCAATGACTTTAGGGGAGCCGCGGGGGACATGGGAGAGGCCTCAGGAAAGCTGGGAAAGGAAGATGCACCCTCTGCCATCCCTCCGGAACAGGAAGCAATCAGGAGGTTAACCCGTTCTCAACAGGCCATGCAGCAAATGGCCCAGCAGATGGCCCAACAGATGGCCCAACAGATGGCCATGCGGATGCAGGCCAACCAATGGGGCTATCAATGGTGGGGATACGATCCAAGGCCGGGTTGGTATTACGGTCCTTGGATCCCCATGCCCACCCGACCCCAGCCCGAGTTTAACCGTCCCTTGGAGAGAGGCTACACGGGCATTGACCGGGAAGAATTCGAGCCTCCGTCGAAGGATGCCTATCAGGTTCCTAAGATCTTCAGAGAAAAGATCATGGAGTCCTTAAAGGAGGGAATTCCTCCTCAATACAAGAGAGACGTGGAAAAATACTTCAGAGGGTTGACGGAATGAGACAAATAGCCGTTGTTTTTGTCTTCCTCGTTATCATCCTTCCCTCTACGGGGAGGAGCGCCTCCCAGGAGGCCATCGATTCTCTCACGGCCAAATTGGAGGCCTGGGAAGTATCGGAGGCGTGGGGAGAAGTCAACCGCCTTCTTGGAGATGAGCCTAAGGATCCTAAGCTTCTGGAGCTCGCCTCACACATTGCCTTCCATAAAGGCGACTACCAGGGGGCATCGAAGTTAATGAAACAGGCATTGGAGCAAGACGGGAAGGACGAGAAGAAGAAGGCTTTTGCCTCCTTCATTGAAGAGACCCTTGTCCTTGTTTCCTCATTTAAGAGAGTGGAGAGTTCCCATTTCGTCATCAGCTTGGATGAAAAACAAGACGATATCTTAAGGGATTACCTCATCGACTCCCTGGAGAAGACCTACCGGGTCATGGCGCAGCAATACGGCTTTCAGCCCCTGGAGAAGATTCGGATTGAAGTCTTTCCGAATGCGAAGGCCTTCTATTTGGTTACCACCCTGTCCGCCCGGGATATTGAAGTCACCGGGGCCGTTGGAATCGCCCAATTTAACAAACTGATGATGCTTTCCCCAAAGGCACTGGTACATGGTTACCGCTGGCTGGATGCCATCAGTCACGAATACATGCACTATCTCATCTTGAAATTGACGAAAAATAAAGCCCCCATCTGGTTTCATGAGGGGATGGCAAAATATGAGGAAACCCGGTGGCGAAATGGTCCCTCCTATCTTTCTTCCTTCTATCAAACGCTTCTGGCCCGAGCCCTATCGGAAGGCAAGTTCATTCGTTTTGACCAGATGGAGCCTTCCCTAGTCAAACTTGAGAATCCGGAGGATGTTCAGCTTGCCTATGCAGAGGCTGCATCTGCCATCGAATTTATCCTCATGAAGTCAGGATACGATGGGCTCCAAAAGGTGATGCGCCAGATGGCCATCACGAATCAAAAAGGAGCGGGAAAGGCCATCCAGGAGGTCCTGGGCCTTCCTTTCTCCGAGTTTGAAGACACCTGGAAGGGATTCTTATCTTCCAAGGGATATCAGGAGATTGCAGGGGTCCATGGACATCAATATAAGATCAAAGAAGGAAAGTACGATGAGGACCGGATGGACACGGAGGAGATTAAGTCCCTCGTCGCAAAAAATAAGGCTCATCTGGGAGACTTGCTCAAGGAGAGGGGAAGGATGGAGGCCGCTGTTTTGGAGTATCGCCGGGCTTTGGAGGAATCCCGTGATTCCGTAACGATCATGAAGAAACTTTCCTCTGCCCTGACAACAATGGCTAGATATGAAGAAGCCCTAGCGCTTCTGAGGCGAGCCAAGGATATCTCTTCTGATCATCCTGGCATCTTCACGGCTCTGGGTCAAATCTATTTAAAGTTGAAGAGGGTGAAAGAGGCGAGAGACTCTTTCGAGGAAGCGATCCAAATTAATCCCTTTGATCCCGAAGCCCACGTGGGTCTGGCCACAGCCTATGAGACGCTCGGAGAAAGGTCCTCTGCTTCTAAAGAGAGGGAGATCGGTAGAAGATTAATGCAATGAGGGTCATCCTTTAATGCGGGAATTTTCTCAATCCTTTCTTAAAGGGATGGGAGGGATGAAGAATTCGAGCTAGCGTCTCCATTTATTGGGGACGCGGAGGAGGCATCGGCAATTAATCCCGGTGCGGCAAAATTTGAAAACAGGAGGACCGATGGAGGCGGTAAGAGAACATCCAATACCTAAGGAAGATTTGGCACAGGTGGAGGAGATGTGCCGAACGAAGGCCGAGATCACGGCGGAGATTAAGAAGGTAATCGTGGGGCAGGAGAAAGTGATCGAGGAGATCCTGATCGCCCTTTTCTGCAGAGGTCATAGCCTCCTGGTGGGCGTACCGGGGCTTGCCAAGACATTACTCATTTCAACCTTGGCTGGCATCATGGAGCTGAAATTTAATCGAGTCCAATTCACTCCGGATTTGATGCCCTCTGACATCACAGGGACAGATATCTTGGAAGAGGAAGCGGGAAGCAAGAAACGCTCTTACCGATTTCTAAAGGGACCCATCTTTACCAATATTCTGTTGGCCGATGAGATCAATCGAACTCCCCCCAAGACTCAAGCGGCCCTCCTCCAGGCAATGCAGGAGTATCAAGTAACAGCAGGAGGGATGACCTATGCCCTTGATCTTCCCTTCTTCGTCCTGGCCACTCAGAATCCCATCGAGCAGGAGGGAACCTATCCACTGCCGGAGGCTCAACTGGACAGGTTCATGTTCAATATCGGGATGGATTATCCCCCCTTCACGGAGGAGGTCGAGATCGTCGCAACAACAACGACTTCCTATCAACCAGTATTGGACAAGGTGATCAATGGTGAAAAGATATTACAGATGCAGGACCTGGTGCGGAGGGTTCCAGCTTCTTCCCATGTAATCGAGTATGCCGTGAGATTGCTCCGTTCTTCGCGCCCAGGGGAACCCGAGGCCCTTCCCTTTGTGAAAGAATGGGTGGAGTGGGGGGCTGGACCCCGGGCATCCCAACACCTGATACTAGCTGCGAAAGCAAGGGCGATCATGCGGGGTGCTTATGTGGCATCTGTGGAGGATGTGAAGGCGGTGATCCGATCGATTTTGAGACATCGGATTATCGTCAACTTCAAGGCCCAGGCAGAAGGAATTCATCCCCTCGACATCATCCAGCGCCTTTTGGAAGAGGTGAAGCCTTGAACTATTTTGATCCGAAGGTTCTGAGCCAGTTAAAGAATCTTTTTCTAAGAGCTCGCCATGTGGTGGATGGGGTGATGGTTGGGATTCATCCCTCCCGTTCAAAAGGGTTCACTTCTGAATTTGAGGGGCACCGGGAATATTCTCCGAGTGATGATATTCGCCATATCGATTGGAAGGCCTATGGGAGGTTTGACCGGTACTTCATCAAGGAATACCGGGAGACGACCAATCTAAGGGCCTTCATCCTTCTCGATGCCAGTGCTTCAATGGGGTACGGCTCTGATGGATGGAGCAAATTCGACTATGCCTCCACCCTGGCGGCCTCTTTAGCCTACCTGATGTTGAAACAGCAGGATTCGGTCGGCCTGATCACTTTTTCAAATCGGATCGAAGGAACGGTCCCGCCTAAAGCCACCTCCGGACACCTCTTTGCCATTCTAAAAGAGTTGGAAGACGAAAAACCAGGAGGGGAGACCTCTGCCGGTTCCATTCTCCAAGAATTGGCGGGATCCCTAAAAAGAAAGGGTCTCCTTCTTCTCATCTCCGACCTCTTGGATAAACCTGAAGATGTGATCAGGGGTTTGAAGCAGCTTCGCTCAAAAGGAAATGATCTCCTGGTCTTCCACGTTCTTGATAGAGATGAACTCGAATTTCCTTTTAAGGACCCGACGCTCTTTCTCGATATGGAGGAGGAGATCCAATTGTTGACCGACCCCCATGCGATCAGGTCGGCTTATCTTAAGGCGATTCACACATTGATTGAGAACTATCGAGAGTCCTGTACCAAAAATCTAATGGATTATTCCCTGTTGGACACGTCGATTGGGCTGGATCGGGCGTTGGTGCGCTACTTGAAATGGAGGGAGAAGTTTAGGTAACCTCAATGACAAATGTCAAACTTGGAACCTCAAATCCAAATTTCAAGTATCAGATTTTGAAAGCTTCCTTCAATTGACATTCATTTGGCATTTGGATTTTAGCATTTGAAATTTTTTCGTAACCCATGGCCCTTTCATTCTTAAATCCTTTCTTCCTTTTTGGTTTGGCTGCTGCGGCCATTCCCATTCTGATCCACCGGCTGACCAAGCGGAAAGCCATGACTCGAAAATTCTCTGCTGTTCGTCTCCTGCTCGAATCCCAGCGAATTGTGACGCGGCCTCAGAGGCTCAGGCATTTATTCCTCCTCGCTCTCAGAATCGTGGCCATGATAAGCCTGGTCCTCCTTATGGCAAGACCTGTGCTCACGGAGCCTGGCATTCTGGTGCAAGAGGAGAAGGCAATGGCGATCATTCTCGATAACTCTCTCAGCATGGCGTACCTGGAAGACGGAGGAGAACGATATGATCTTGCCAAGAAGGCGGTGAAAGAGGTGATGGAGGGTTTTAACGGACAAGTCGCTATCCTTCCAACCGCGTCCTTCCATACGAGTCGCCTCCGACAGGAGAGTCAGATCCGCTGGATGACGCGCGAAGAGGCTCTGAAGGAGTTATCCTCCATTCCCCTCTCTTATGGAAGAGGTGACCTCAACGCTTGCCTTCACCTTGCCTATCAGAAACTGAAAGAACTCAAGATGGACAAGGAGATCTTCATCGTCAGCGACCTGGCCAGGGGAGATTGGGAAGGCCTCGCTTTAAATAAACTGGATGTTGTTCCGGCAGACGTGGGAATGACGCTCTTAAGGATCGGAGGTTCAGGAAGAAACCTTAATCTCACGGTGAAAGAAGCAAGATGGGTTGAAAGAGAGGCTGTCGTGGGTGTCCAGTCCCACCTGGAGGTAACGGTATCGAACCTATCCGATCGTTCTGGAACGGCACTTGTTCAACTCTTTCTTTCAGGGATCAAAGTGGATCAAAAATTGATCGACCTCAACGCCATGGGTGAAGGAAAAGTCCATTTTGAGCTTTCTCTCGATAAGAAAGGTTGGATCAATGGAGAGGTGAGGTTATCATCCAGAGACAGGTTGTCTCTGGATGATAGTTTCTACTTTCCTCTGAAGGTTAGGGAAAAGATAAAAGTTCTCATCATCGACGGAGCCCCAAAGGCTTCGCTCAAAGAAAGCGAGAGCTACTATCTTCTCCATGCTCTTCGTCCGGACGATTCAGAAGAGTCGCCCTTTATCCCCCGGGTCATCTCAGAGGAAGAAGTCGCCAAGACGGATACGAATCTCTATGAGGTGATCGTATGGATGAACGCGGCAAGGCTCCAGGGATCCCAGTTGACTTCGCTCTTAGGATCGGGAAAACCCATCCTCCTCTTCCTCGGGGATCAGGTTGTCCCTGATGCATATAACCGGATCCCGCTCTTTCCCTGGAGGATTAGAGAGATGAATGTGGCACGGACCGGGAAACCGGAGCGGATTGCTCAAGTCGATGACCGCCTTGACTTTTTGAAACCCTTTTCCGGCCCGGGGGGAGAGAGCCTCAGAGCTGCTTCCTTCCAGCACTATTTTAAAGTGGAAGGAAGCATGAAAAGTCTTCTGATCTTTGGGAATCAAGATCCCCTTCTTGTCGAGTCGGAGATCGGAAAGAGTAAGATTCTTTTGTTCACCTCGAGTGGTGATCTGGACTGGAATGACCTCCCTTTGAAGGCCGCCTACCTTCCTTTAATTCAGGGGATGATAAGGGAAGCCATCGGTACTTTTGGAGATTCGATCCCATCCACGATTCGATTCGGTGAGCCCTTTGGGGAGAAAACACCGGCTACCCAGATTGCCGGACCTGAAGGAGGGCCTGGGATCTATCAATTCTTTCCCTCTTCCGGAGAGGTGAGACAGGGAGTGAACACCCCTTTTGAAGAATCGGATTTAGGGAAGCTGACGGAGGAAGAGGTCAGAAAGAAGTTTGGGAAAAAGGATATCAACATTGTGGAATATAAGGAGGGGGGGTCCGGCAATCTTCAAACAAACCGGAAAGAGATTTGGCCCTTTCTCCTTGCTTTCCTATTAATGGTCCTTGGTGTTGAGATGGTGGTGGCCAATGGAGTTCCGAGGGGAAGGGAATAACGGTTTATCGAAGGTTGCTGTGAGAAACAATCCGCAAGAGAAGAGCAACATTTCCCGGAGAAGATTCATATCTCTAAGCTTGGGACTTGCGGCTGGAGTTTTATTTCCAAGCTTTAAATCTCCTCTGTCGGCTTCTGGGAATCAAGTCGCACCGACTTTCCCTCAATTTTTTTTCACCCAGATTAAATACCAAGGTGGACAGTGGGATCCCAATCCCCAGCTTTTGGATTCTCTCATGGAGGAGTTGGAGCTAAGGACCAGTATCCGTGGAATGAAAGAACGGCGCCTAATCACCCTTTCTGATCCTGATCTCTTCTTCTGCCCTCTTCTTTATATGGCAGGGAAAGACGAGTTTGATCCTTTTACTCCTAAAGAAAGGGAAATCTTAGGGCGATTTCTGACCTACGGAGGGTTTCTACTCGCGGACGATACCATGGGAGCCAAAGGGTTTGGGTTTGATAAGTCCTTCCGGAGGGAGATGAACCAGATTTTTCCGGGACAGGAACTGAAAAGGCTTCCATCCGACCATTCTGTTTATCGTAGCTTCTATTTGATAGAGACTCTTGGGGGACGGCAGAAGGTGAACCCTTATTTGGAGGGCATCACCCTCGATCAATGGACCCCGGTCATCTACTCTCAAAATGACCTCTCAGGAGCCTGGGCGAGGGATCGGTTCGGAAAATGGATTCATCCGTGTGTTCCCGGAGGCGAACCTCAAAGAGCTTCCGCCTTTAAGGCGGGCATCAATATCATCGTCTACTCCCTGGCCTCGGACTACAAAAAGGACCTGGTCCATCATCCTTTTATCAAGAGGCGGCTCAATTTATGAATTGGAATCGGATTGTCATCGCCCCAGTTTTTCCCTTCTGGGTGATCCTGTTCCTTCTCTCTCTTGGATTGGCCCTCACTGTCGTCCAGTATTGGATGATTCAGAAGAGAATAGGCCGTCCGAAAGCGATTCAGATATCCCTCCTCCGTCTGATCACCCTTTCACTCCTCGTCTCTTTCAGTGTGAACCCGTCTCTCATAGTAAAGAAAGAGGAAAAAATTGTTCCCGCCCTTGCCATCCTTGTCGATCGGTCGCAAAGCATGAGCTTATCTGGACAAGGAGAAAAAAAAACAAGGCTCGATGATGCGAAGGCGCTGCTGCTGGACGGGGAGAAGCCGCTTCTCAAAGCCCTGAAAGAGAGTTTTGAGGTGAAGCTCTACACCATGGGTGAATCACTTCAAGCCATTGGCGAAAGCGAACTCCCCGGTCTGAAGGCCGTGGGAAAGAGAGCGGATCTGAATAGGGCTTTGGAAAAACTTGGTTCCACGAACTCTCTGCTCCTGTTATTGAGCGACGGAAACGTCGACTGGAATGGGAGCGATAGGAAAGCACCTCCTCTCATCGCAGTTCCCATGGGGGATCCCAGAAGTTACAAAGATATTTCAATTAAAGAGATCAAGGCACCTCCCATCGCCTTCCGGGGGAGGCCAGTACAGATCGAAGTGGTTATAAAATGTCATGGGTATTCTGGAATCACCGTTCCAGTCATTCTTAGGAATGGAGCCAAGATTCTAACAGCCAAAAGCTTTTCGATTCGAAGAAGTCCTGAGGAAGGGGTCACCTCTTTTTCCTTGACCCCCGAGGAAGTGGGTTCCTTTCCCCTCTCCGTATCGATTCCCCCCCAATTTGGAGAGAGCTTAACCGCAAATAACGATGCGAATATTGCACTTAAAGTATACAGGGACAAGATTAGGATATTGATGGTGTCGGGAAGTCCAAGCTTAAATTACCGTTACATGAGAAGCGCTTTTAAGAACGACCCCACGATTGATCTGCTCTCCTTTGTTATCTTGAGAACGCCGGCAAATATCATCAATGTTCCCCTTCAAGAGCAGAGTCTTATCCCCTTTCCAGTAGAGACTCTCTTCACCAATGAACTGAAGAATTTTGACCTGGTCATTTTCGACGATTTTTTCTACCGACCCTACTTAAATCTAAACCATCTGGAACATGTGAAAGAATTTGTTAGAGGAGGGGGCAGCTTCGCCGTCATCGGAGGGCCCAATTTCTTCGGCCAAGGGGGATACGAGGGTACTCCCCTTGAGGAAATCCTTCCTGCCAGATTGTCAGGAAAGGAAGACTATCGCCGTGATCTCCCCTCAGGGGTTAAATTAAGCCGTCTGGGAATGATTCATCCGATAACTCGATTTTCTTCAGAGGGAAATAATCACCAAGGCCTGTGGCAGGAAATGCCTCCTCTGGACGGCATCAATCTTTTGGAAGCCAAGAACTCAGGGAGGGTGCTACTGGAGAGTACCGATGGAATACCGAGACCTATTTTGGTCGTAGGGAATTATGGCAAGGGAAGGGTTTCAATCCTAGGAACAGACTTTTCCTGGAAATGGTATATGGGGATGCTGGCTCAGGGAAAAGGAAATTGGGCCTACCTCAGGTTCATGGAAAGAATGGTCCGCTGGCTTACGCGAGATCCAAGCCTTGATCCGGTTCAGATCACCCTGCCGGCAAAGCCTGGAGAGGTCGGACAGGAGATGGGAGTCCAGGTCCGGGTCAAAGAAGAAGGCTCCTCCTCTGCATCGAAGAGGATCGCCTCATTTTCTGTGTTCAATCCAGAAGGAACAAAGGTGGTATCTCAACTCAGAACAACGGCACAAGAGGGTGAATTTCTCGGGTCTTTTCTTCCCGAAAAGGGAGGGGTCTATAAGGTGAGAGTGGAAACTCTCGAGGGTCGTCTTGAAGAGTCCGTGGTGGTTGCCGAGGCAGTAGAAGGTCTAGACGGAGTTCCGAACCATGAACATCTAAAAAAGATCGCAGAGGCGACAGGGGGGAAAGTTCTATCAAGCGGTAAAGAGGTTTTGAGAGAAGCCGAGAGCTACGGTGAGAAAATTAAGGAGCATTTTGTCGAAGAGAAACGTCTTCCTCTTTGGAGCGCACCGTACCTGCTGGTCCTTATCCCGGCACTCCTCGGAATGGAATGGTATCTCAGGAGAAAAGGAGGAATGGTTTAGGCAAGTTCGAAGCACGAAATTTGAAATCCTAGACAAGCGCGAATGTCCAAAACACAAATGAAATGGTTTTGAAATTTTAGCCGGACCTGTCGGCGGGGAGGATGAATATGAAAAAGAGTTTGCTGTTTCTTACGGGACTCCTATCGATTGGAATGTGTTTTTTTCTATGGGACGCCGGGGCTGCCTGCCGGAATCCCAATATTGTGAGAGAGGGATATTCCTTAAGGCCGGCGGCCGCCTCCGGGGGGGTTGAGATCAAATGGTTTGGCCATTCGTTCTTTCAGATCACCTCAAGTCAGGGAACAAAGATTATTACCGATCCATTTGGAGCCATGGGCTTTCCGATGCCTGAGGTATGGCCTAATGTGGTCACTGTGGGAAGGGAACACGGAAACCACAATAACGTGAGCCTTGCCAAAGGGGCTCCCCTCGTTCTGCGGGGGACGAAGGACGGAGGACAAGACTGGAATGAGATCAACCTGCAGTTCCGAGATGTCCTCATTTATAACGTTCCAGTACACCAGAGAGGGGTTCCAGGATTTCCAGAGGCCCTGAAAGGGTCCGCCTTTGTCTTTGAAGTAGACGGTCTTTGTATCTGCCACTCCGGCGATGTCAGCGAGCCCTTCAACGAGGATCAGCTTCAGCTTATCGGGCACGTCGACATTTTGCTTCAGACGATCGGAGGAGTCTATACGATTGGTCCAGAAGAGGCAAAGAAGGTAGTTAAGCAACTAAACCCGAAGATCGTCGTTCCCATGCACTACTGGTACCATATGGGCGTTCTGGAAAGATTCACGGACGGACCTTATCCACCCCGTTTTTCCAACGCCAATAGCTTCACCGTCAGCAAAGATACCCTTCCCTTTGACACCGAGATTTACATTTTGAAGGTCGTGAGAGAGGGGGACCTCTGAATTCTTGAGTGTCTAAACCCTGAAAATGTTCTTCTCTCATCCGTAAAGCTAAGATACTGGATCTACAAAAATTTGACATTCGAACCACGGGCGAAGCATCCCGCAGGGATCAATCCGAAACATGTACAAATTTTAAAAAACAAATGGTGGAAATGAAAACTTTGGTTAATCGGAGAATTTGAATTGCTGTCCGGCTTTCTTGATATCTACATATTGTAGTTCGGGCATTTGGGCAAAAATGCACATGGCTGCTATGAACGTTGCCTTTCTAAACCTCTGAAAAGTTATCATTTGAAGATCATACCTTCCGTTTTCTCAACTCGATAGCCGGAGAGGGTTCTGGCAAGATATATTCATCTTCAAGATGCTGGTGGCATCCAATGGAGGGTCCATAGCTTCCTCTCAACACCTGGTTCTTGAATCTCATCTCACAATACAAGTTTTCCAAATCGTAATTACCCCCTTCGCAGATAAATGCTGATAAATAAAGTGTCGTTCCCGTAAAAATACCAGATTCACCCCATTTTCCCTTTCAAATGCTGGCAGTACGCTAGAATTGTGGAACAATGAACTTCTAAGGGGTGAGAAGAAGGATTTACATTACCAACCCCAAGGTTTAAACGCAACGAAAGGAGACGATGGCCGAGCTAATCGTCGCGCTGCCGCAACTTCCGCTGTAAAGGAGGAAACATAAGGAGAAAGGAGGTGGTAGAAGTAATCTTCAGAGGTAAGGATTGAAGAATGGTGAGCGGGTTGTTTTTTGTAGCCAGACTTACTAAATAACAAAAGGAGGACTTGCCATGAAAAAGATATTTGTATCAGCCACGGTAGTTATTTCCACGATAGTCCTGATGCTTTCCATCGGGGTCAACTTCTCACAAGGCGCAGAAAAAATGATGGATAAGGATATGATGATGAAACAGGGCGACATGATGACGGATAAGGGACAGATGATGATGGATAAGGGCAAAATGATGAAGGAAGGAATGATGGATAAGAACACGATGATGAAAGAGGGCGAGATGATGATGAAAGAAGGCCAGATGATGGAGAAAGAAGGGAAAAAGACAAAAGACGAAATGATGATGAAAAATGGAAAAATGATGACAAAGAACGGAAAGATGATGAAGGAAGGTAAAATGGATAAAGACATGATGATGAAACAAGGCGACATGATGATGAAAGAAGGCCAGATGATGATGGATAAGGGCATGAAAATGAAAGGGGGCATGATGAAATAGCATTTCAGGGAGGTGACCCCATGAAAAGAGGATTGACCCGAAGGGATTTTTTCAGAAGAATTGGGGTAGGGACACTGGGGTTGGGATTCGGTGTCTCTGTCTTTGACGGGATTTATCAATATGCCAATGCATTAACCGAAGAGGAGGCTCATACCCTTCTCATGAAGGGAACCGTCAATTTTATGGGATTTGTGGCAAAAGAGATTACACCAAACGATGAATTCTATATCACAACATACTCCTCGAATGTTCCCACTATCAATGTGAATAACTTTGCATTGAGGATAGAAGGCCTTGTTGAAAAACCCTATACGCTTCCAATGAAAGACCTTCAAGAGATGAAGGACAAAAGGGAGTTTGTCACCCTTCAGTGTATCGGCAATCCGGTGGGAGGAGATTCAATTGGAAATGCCCTTTGGGAAGGGGTAACACTGAGAAAGATCATAGAGAAAGCTGTGCCTAAGAGTGGTCTGGTTAAAACCGTCTTTTATGCGGACGATGGTTACACAGATAGCATCCCTTACCCTCTTTCGCTTTCAGATGACGTATTCCTGGCATTCAAAATGAACGGAGAGAATCTCCCAAAGGTCCATGGCTATCCTCTCAGAGCCATTGTCCCCGGTATTTATGGAATGAAAAATGTCAAGTGGCTCTCCAAGATCGAGCTTGTCAATTTTGACTTTAAAGGGTACTGGGAAAAGAAGGGATGGTCAGATGATGCGATCATTCCGGTTAAATCTCAAATCCTGATGCCGATGGAAGGCAAAAAAATACAGCTTGGTAATTACGTTATCGGCGGCATTGCCTACGGCGGAAGATACGGAATCAGTAAAGTCCAGGTATCCATGGACGGAGGGCAAAACTGGCAGGATGCGGACATGAAAAAGCCTCTTTCAAAGTGGGCGTGGGTGTTATGGAGTTATCAATGGAAGCCTACGAAAGAGGATAAGTATTCAATCAGAGTGCGAGGATTCGATCAATCAGGAAAAGTGCAGGAGTCAGACGCACTGAAAGGAAGCCTCTTTAGAAGTCGTGCTTTTCCCGATGGCGCAAAAGGAATTCATTCGGTGAACGCAACCGTCCAGAAGACGTAGGGTCAGCGCATGAACGGGATGATAAGCAATCGAATCATGAAGTGTTTGGTCTTCGTGGCTCTGGCCACTCTGTTCATACCTTCGGGACACGGTGCTGTTTCCGTACAAATAAATGAAGAATCCAAAGTAATCTTTATCGTGAGGTGATACGACGTCGGAAAAGAAGCCCTGGAAGGGCTGAAAGGTGTTAAGAAAGGTGAAAGAGGCTTCCGAAACTCGGAGGAGATAAATACCGTGTATTAAGACCCTAGCGTGATAACGGTTGAAGAGATGGAGATGGCCTTACACAAGGCTGGAACTTCCTGGGAACATTAAAGTAATAAAGAAAATATAATAATTGCGGCCACTCCGCCGCATAAAAGCCATAAGTGTCCCTTTTAACGGAAGAACTGTGGGAGGTAAATTTCTTGTTACCGCAGAAGAGGATTACCAAAGACACATTCCTTGAAATTTTCCCCTTTTTCCAAAAGGGATCTCCCGAGGCGGTGAACGATATTCTGTCTACTGCCATGTATGAAGCTCTGCCTGCCAATACAATGATGCAATTAGAAGGGCAACCATGTGACAGCCTGGGGCTCATGCTTTCGGGAGTGAAAAGGATTTATAAAGCGAGCGAGAGTGGTCGGGAAATAACCCTCTATGAGGTGGGCCCAGGGGAGACCTGCATACTGAACGCCTCGTGTATTTTGTCAAACATCGTCTGTCCGGTTAATGCTGTATCTGTTACTGATGTCGCGATGCTTTCCCTCCCGGCCAAAGATTTCCGCGAACTGGTTGCGAAATATGAAGAGATGCGAAGCTTTGTTTTTGTTGCTATCAGCCAGAACTTTGCCTCCATTATAGAACTGATAGAAGAGGTCGCTTTCAGGAAAATGGATGAAAGACTGTCTGATTACCTTGTCGAAAAGTCTGAACACGGGAAGGTGCCAGCGACACATCAAAAGATAGCCGATGACCTCGGAACAGCAAGAGAAGTTGTCAGTCGGTTGTTGAAGGATTTCGAGAGAAAAGGAATCCTTCGTCTTTCAAGAAATCTTATCGAGTTGATCAACCTTTAACCCCTCCCTTCTCCCTGTAACAAAGTCACATATTATTGGTAATAACGTCACTGAAATTTCATGGGGACAATGGTTATATTAGGTATAAAGAGAGCCGAACGTCCAATCTCTCTTTTGACCCTTAGATGGTTTGAAAGCGATGTAGAAGAGGAAAGGAGGAAACGACGATGGCACATTCAGCAGAAGTGAACACCGACGCCACAGGCTACGTGATTCGTGGCTACGATCCGGTAGGATTCTTTACGGAGGGACGCCCGCTTCCTGGTCGCTCCGATTTTTCGGCAGAATACAAAGGCGGAACGTACCTTTTTGCTTCCGCTGCGAACCGCGATGCGTTCAAAGCGAACCCAGAGAAATACGCGCCTCAGTATGGCGGATACTGCGCCTATGGAGTCGCTGTAGGAAAGAAGTTCGACATTGATGCCGCATCCTGGCGCATTGTGGATGGGAAGCTCTATTTCAACTTGAATCCTGTGATTCTTGAAAAATGGAGTGGGGAGGTCAACGAATATATTCGCAAGTCCGAAAAGAACTGGCCACAGATCCGTGCGAAAGCTCCTTCAGAGTTATGAAAGCTTGTAGGCGGTACAATAAGGTCATTGGGGGCGTGTCGAAAGTAAACCGGGTGACTGAGGATCTGCCTAGCAAGCCGCGACGGGTGAAGATGGAAGGACCGAGGAAGGATGAAACCCGTGCAAGAGGCCGAGCTCAATTGTGATGAGACCAATCACAATTGCATTACAAAGTCTCTTTGGGGAAGAAGGAACACTTTAAAATTCCCTTTCCCTAATTATTTTCGTGTCCTTCCCCGAGATGGCTCGTACATCGTTTTTTCTGTTGCCCTGCCGCCAGCCCTGCTTTTAGGATAGGGTTTCCACTACCGGAAGAATACACGATGTACCTGATCTACTCCTAATACCCGCTCGTTCCCCACTGGCATTCGCTGGGCATGTAATACGTTGGCAACTGCGCGAGGGCACCTATTTTGCTATAGTTTAAATAAGACGGAGTGAATGATGAAAGTTAAAAAATGGCTAGCGGCTTCCGTAATGATTCTGTTCGCCTTGATCATTGCGATCACCGGAGTTTGTGGCTGGTAGGATCGCAATTATTTAATCCGTATCCATTAAAAACTGGCAGGTTGTGGATTACGATATCGAGGGTCTCAATATCTGCTATCTATCTCCTGTTTCTAGCACCTCAGGAAAGTTAGGATAGGGTTTTCATATATTCAGGTTACTCCATGCTGATGAAACACGGGTCCATTGAGTCGATGCGATTGCCGTA
>Ga0113563_10000696_pt1 | contig 17108 bp, 22 predicted proteins | sample Mud3Dept3metaG_FD_80117 | JGI IMG/M metagenome (GOLD analysis project Ga0113563, IMG submission 80117) | Freshwater wetland microbial communities from Ohio, USA, analyzing the effect of biotic and abiotic controls - Mud 3 Core 4 Depth 3... | ecosystem: Environmental > Aquatic > Freshwater >...
ACTTAGCGTTCTGGATCGCGGCGGCCTTCATGAAGTTACGGAGCATGTAGTTGGAAGCCTTGAACTCCTCCCCGCCCTGTTTGAAGGTCGCCAGGTGGTGAACGTAATCCAACAGGGCTTGGATCTGCCACTGGCCCAGATCCAGGTAGTCGTCGTCGTCGGTCATGACCGGAGCAGGCACGACGCCCTCGATGTGGAGCATGTTGTCGCTCGTGGAGTCGGGCGGGTAGATGCCGATCTGGGTCAACCCCACCGGGAACCAGCGCTCCGGGACTCCCGTGTCGAGCTGCCAACCCGGTTGACCCAAGTCCAGAGACAGGAGACTGGTCAGATCCAGGATGCCGCCCTTGTTGAGCTTAACCCGGACGACCTTCAGGAAGAGGGCGCTCGTGTTGTAGTAGCGCTGTCCGGCCACGGTCGGGACGTACTTGAAGTCCTTCCACTGGCAGGTAATGCAGTTCCACACGCGGAGGGCCTCGTTGAGATAGGTGCCCACCTCGTCCTTCGTATAGAAGGCCACGTTCCCCAGGCGGTTCATGCCCAGAGTCTTCATCTCCCCGAAGGTGATCTTCTCGTAAGGCATTAGGTTGTTCTCCTGGTGACGTCGGGCCAGATCACCATCTTGCCGCGAGTCAGGGTGAAGATCTCGCTGCCGATCTTGATCTGGAAATCATAGTACAAGTCTACTTTGTAAGTCTCCAGGTTGTAGGTGTCGGAGGCGGCCATCTGGATGCTGCCCAAACCGTTGAGGGCGTCCGTGATGGTGATGCCGTCCCCAAGGGTGCGCTGGAACACCTTCACGGAATCGTCGGTCGTGGCGTCCATGGTGCGCTTGCCGGTGAACCAGAACGAGGCCCCACCGATGTTGTAAGGGTCTCCGTCCTGGGTGACCGCGAAGTTCCATGTGGTGGTGTCGCCCCTGACCATTTCCAGATCTTCAACGTAGCTCATGGCTGCTCCGTAAGTTCAAGTTCATCGCTGCCGCACTGGGGGCAGGCATAGTGATGTAGGGTGTTGGCTGGCCGGAGGGTTCTGAACTTGCACTTGCAGCAGACCACCTTCAACCAGGCTGTAGGTTTCACTCTCTTCAAGTCGACCGCACGGGTCATTCTCTTCTTCCCTCCTCAGCCCATTACCCTGGAACTCCTCGCTCGACTCGCGACGGGTCAGGTTCGCACGGGACGCACTCCAGGACGGCGATGGGGCTGGATGGAGTGATGGAACCCAGCGGGGGGCAGAAGGGGTGATCGTCACCATTGCCGCCGTTACCGTTGCCCCCATGAGTCAGCTCAGACCCAAACAGTATACTCGCGTTGGCGGTAAGGTTCAGTAAACCATCACCAGTGCCAGCCAAGGAGAACGTAATCGAAGCATTGGCGGCAAGAGACAAGATATTTTCAGATTGGGCAGCACCCGTCCTGATAACGAACATCGGGCAGGATTCGGATGATGGCTTCCAAGTAGAAAATTCAGGCCACCCCAACAAGCTGGAACTGGGATATCCTCTCCCTCCGAACTGGTTTGGCACTGAGAAGAATTTATCAACTGACCCCGTGCTGGCCTTTATCTTTCTCAGTATGTTGTTCTTGACGTTCGGTGCTCCAACAGGCGCTATCTCAAACGTCCAGACCCAGAAGTAGCTTTCCGAAAAGTCAAGGCAGATCCTGTCTATTTCTTCATCCGCAAAGGGCCCATATGTACTAAGTACAGTCCCATCGTCGGAAAACCGTCTTAAGAAACAGTCGGAATGGTCAACCGCGTTGTAAGCGTACACGATAGAGCCATCCGCCATCACAAACGCTCTGTCTCCTGCAGTCGAGTAGCCAGGAACGTCGTCCGCAAGATTGTCAAGGTATACTTCGTTCACAAGGTCGTAGCGCTTGACCGGCCTTAGTCCGGATTCGTAGCTCCCATGATAGAGTATTGTCTCGTCCAGAGACACAGCGACCCCGTTCAAGATGGCCGTAGTAATGTTCCAGACCTTTGCGCCAACATTGCCAGCAATGTCTATAGTACGCAGCTCAAAGTATGATGATCCAACTGTAGGTTTGAGCGACACGTAAAATTTAGAACAATACCCTCCGTAAATTTGTAGGTTGTTGGGGGCCACTCCAGACCACAACCCAGATATCGTTGTGATTTGGTTAAGGTCTGGGCCATACAGTCTTAACAGAGTCCTGTTCTCGTAGTCTTCTGTGAGAATATACCCAGTGTCTAAAGTGTCGGCTCTCTCCCCTGCCGGGAAGTCTACGTAGGTTCTGGGGATTCCCGTGTTCGGGTCAATGAGAGCTGAAGGCCAATAGGCCAGGTCATCAGGGATCCACACATCGCCCTGAACCGGAGGAACCACGCTGGCAACAGGCTCCTCAGCTAAACTAAATATTAACTCTACCCCAGTACGGTCTGTGGTGGTGGAGTAATAGGTTTCATTGTTGCAGTTAAAGTAATAAGTATTTCCGGCATCCAGTGGGATGACGTACTGCTGCTGCACATTATAGGATGGCCACCCTTGTATGGCCGTGTAAGGATAAGTAAGACTACCAGGCGTTCCCATGCCAAGTAGTAGTTCTTCTCCCCACTGGTTAAGGAACGGGTTAACAACGTGAAGTACCTTCACATACTCGAACTTTGTTGGTGTATACTTGAACCAAAGATCGTTGACACCTGTAGAGATTTCTTCAACCAAAGTGAATGGAAGGCTTGGAATCTCATAAGCCGTAGCATCGGTGGTATTCGTGCAGACGCCGGTTAACTCTACATCATAAGTTAACGTAGGTTCGCTGGAGTTTGGAAGAATGGCGAAACACATCCCAACGTTCTCAAATGGGATGCTCATTGAATGGTCTGTTACTCCAGTAAACCCGGCTGTGGGCATGATCTGAGTTGCAATACCTACTGCACAGTCAGTTCCAAGGGTTGTTCCATAGTCCTGAAAATAGCCCATGAGGGGCAGATTGGCGGCTGTCCAACCGCTGTAGCTGAAAATTGTGTTCCGTCCGCTGGCACAAGCAGCGAACACGACCGCGTTGTTCGTAGTCGTGGTTATGCCATCTGTGCCTTTCGTCCCGGACGCATTGGCTCTCGCGGTTGCGGCATCTATTGGATTGCCGGACTGCAGGCAATTGCCTAGAGTGAACAGCATTGCATAAGCGGTATCTGCCAGACCAGTGATTGTATACGGCCCAGTTTCACTTGCCCCTGCGCGTTTCCAGTAAGCTTCCCCACGAGTTGACCCGCTGACCTGACGACAGATCAAATTCCACCCGCCAGGGAATGTTGCCCAACCTGTACCTTTATGAGCAAGAATGCAGATTATTACGTCGTTCTCAAAGACAGAGATAGGTATTCCATCATCAACCTCTGATCCAGTAAGAGTCACCTCGATCGAGGTAGTTCCTTCAGCAAAGTTGATGACGGTAGGATAATACCAGTCCCCTCTAGGGTAAATGCCGCCTCTAGTCATCGTATTCTCGCTCGTTCTTCCCTAGTTTGTCGTGGACTTTACCTGAGCGCATTACATGTCTTTGTCCATAGTGGAACCGCTGCCGATCGTCGAACACGACGTGAACCATGCGAATGCGCCGATCAGAATCCTCCAGCTTCAACTCCTCGATCAAGTTCTTCACGGAGATCATCTCACCCTCCTTAGCTGGAAGTTATGGACAAGTCTACCTGGACGTTGAGTATATCGGTGTCGACTACACTGCGGTCACCGCTTGAGAGAGTGCCGCCTCCGTAGAGGGTTCCAGTAGTGCCGGTCTCCGCGCTACCCAGAAAACCTCCGCCGATGACAGTAGTGCCCGTCATCGTGAAGACAGCCTTGCTGGAACTGTTCGACATGGCCCCGGCAGCTGCAGCCCCGTTCTTCGTCCAGGCCTTGCGGTTGCCGCTGTAGGTCGTGTTCTCCAGCCAGCCACCATGAGAGGCCAAGGTGTCTGCCGCCACAAACTGCGCCCCAGAACCAGGCCCTGTGACCAAGCCGACATACCAGTCTACGGAACCCGCAGCCGCGTTGAAGGTGTTGTCGAGAAGAGCGTTCCTTCCTTCCGTGACCACGAGATTGTCGATCTCGTCCTTCCACTTTAGGCTGCCGTCCTTGTCGTAACACCAGAATGTCCAGTGCGCCGAAACCTTAACTGAGAAGCCGTTCATAATCTCTCCTTACTTGAATACCAGGACTTTGTATGTGCCAGACGCTGGATCGACGGTCGAGGTGCCGTAGTTGTTGAACCGGACGGTGACCACGTTGGTGGCGGAGACCCAAGCGGTGAAGCAGGCGTTGGCGTCCGGAGCTGCAGGGGTTCCCAGGGCCACTGGGTCACCAATGGCAGCACCCGTGACCGCCACGGTCAGGTCGGTGGACATCTGGCCAGTGCCTGTGCCGAAGTCCAGGGTGGTGGAGACCCAGATCCCGGCGTGTCCCCAAGCCGGGTCGGTGCCGTCGCTGACCAGGACTTCGCCAGTGCTGCCGATGTTGAGGGCGTCCCACTCGGCTGCCCCGGCCACGATGATGTCACCCCTGGTCAAGGTAGTGGTGGCGGCGTCACTGTGGGTGGCGCTCAGGACATCGTGGGCCCCTGGAGCTTCAGCGTCCACCCAGGCCACACCGTAGGAAGCCCCAGAGTCGGCTGACAGCAGCTGACCATCCGTCCCCACGGCCAGACGGTTCAGGCTGGAGGTGGTCGAAGCCACCAAGAGGTCACCTTTGAGGTAGCCCGTGATGCCGGTTCCGCCCTTGAGCGCAGTGATGTAGCCGGAGATGGCGTCCGAGTCTATCTGGCCCCCACCAGCAGCATCCTCGTGGTCGTGGGTCGCGTTGGTGAAGTCGGCAACGTATGGGGTGGTCAGAGTCTTGTTCAGGAGGGTCTGGCTGGAGGTGATGGAGACGAAGCCCGTGTGACCCGCACTGTCGTAGCCAAGGTTGGTGAGAGAGGCGTGACTGGCTGCAACGGTAGGAGTCCCAGGAGTCCAGGAGTCACCCGCACTGTCCCAGACCAGGCCTTGACCATGAGTAGGAGCAGTAGCTACCATGGCCCTACCTTGTAACTTCGCAACAGTTGCGTTCACCAAAGTCCCGCTAAGGTCTCCGCCAGCGGCTGGTAGTTGCCCACTCGCGACCGTACCGGAGATCAGGCTGAAACTGTAGTCTCCAGTGTACGCGGCTACCACCCCGGTGCGCCCAAAGACGCTGGTCACTGCGTCCGCAGCTGCTGCTGCATCGTCCAGGAGGACATCGGCAAGAGTCCAAGGAGTCGTGATGCCGCCACCGCTGAACTTGACGTCATACTTACCGTCAGCGGCATAGAAGAACCAGCTGGCGTCCGCTCCCGAAGTGAACGGGTTCGACTTGAGCGTCACACCATTGTCACCGTAGATCGTGGATACATCCAAGGTTCCGGCGTCATACACGGTCACGGTGGCGCTCGGATAACACCTCTGCACGTTGGCAGACTGCGTCACCCCGTTGATCGAGATCGTAGTGACGCCCTTCTCAACATATCCGCTGGCTCTCTGCATGTGAGACTCCTATGCAATCAGGATGGATCCGATGACACCATCACCACCATTATCGGCATCGATGTACAGCTTGCTCACGTCCAAGGGGTTCATCTGGGGCGTGATAGCCGCACTGAAACTGGGCAGGATGTTGGTCGACGGCGTCGGCAAGATGGCCACGATCTGCGTCAGGTTGGTGCGGTCGTCCGTGGCCGACAACGAGATGTAGACGGGCCCGGTGTTCCCCTCCAGGGCCTCGAACATGTAGGCGTGACAGGCCCTCCTGGCGGCAGGGTCGGTCAGGTTGTTGGTGCCCCGTACCGGGGTGCCCGGAGAATTGACAACTAGTTTACCCAAAGATAGATGCATAAACCCTCCCAAACCAGAGCTTCAGGCGGTTCCACAGGCTGCCCTGGTAGACCACCCGCTTGATGACCAGCTCGTCGATGACCAGACGGCCAATCCTGTACTCCCTCATGAACTCCGCGATGACCTTGTCGTCTCCAGGTTCCAAGGCAGCGTCCCCGGCGCTCAAGGCCCGGTAGGCCATCTGGAGCATCGCAGGCCCCAGAACCGGGTGATTTCTGATATTCATGTTAGAACCCCATAGTTATGTTCTGTCCGGCGATCCTCATCGAGTCGACCCAACCCTCCACGAGCCGGGTGCCGCTCTCACCTCCGGGGACAGCTTCCTGAGGCGTCTTGGTGATGCGAACCCGGTCGCGCCAGGTCGTGTCCTGATCCGCCACCGACACCCGCAGGGTGAGGAAAGCGGCCACCGAGTCCTGCCAGTTGGCGGAGTTGTCATCCCCGACCTGGACGATGAGTTCGTTGCTGACCGTGGTCGCCGCGACAGCGTCCTGCCAGAGGTTGGCATCGTCACCAAGGGCGCATTGTAGACCAAGCAGGCCGGTAATGGAATCAGCCCAGTTCGACCCGTTGGCGTCCGCTACAGAGGCCAGAAGGGACATCTGAGCCGTGACGGCATCCGCCCAAGACGGGCTGGTGTCCGCCAGACTGCAGTGTAGGCCCCGGAGAACCTCCAGGCTGTCACCCCACTGGGGGGCGTTCGTGTCGGCCAGCGCACACCCGAGTCCCAGGTTCGCGGTTACGGAGTCTGCCCACTGAGCGGCGTTGGAGTCGGCCAGCGCGACCGTGATGTCCGCAGGCCCAAGGACTCCACCCGCGACGGCATCCTGCCAGTTGTTGCCGTCGTCTGCGATCTCGACAAGCAGGCCCCGACGAGCTGCGACAGCGTCAGTCCAGTTGTTGGCGTCATCCGCCAGGGCTGCCAGGAGGTTGCGTTGGGCACTGACTGAGTCGGCCCAGTTCCCACCGTTGTCGTCGGCCAATTGGGCCGTGAGCGGGACGATGGCCTCACCCAAGGTCTTGTCGACGCTGTCGGCCCAAGTGTCAACGGAGTCAGCAACTGCTGCACAGAGATGACGAGTGGCCTCTACAGCGTCTTGCCAATTGTTGGCGTCGTCTGCCAGGTTGGCGAGAATGACCAACTGGGCACTGACGGAGTCTTGCCAGTTGTCGGCGTTCGAGTCGTTGAGAGTGGCCGGGATCTCGCCGCCCTGGTCTTTTGCAACGTCGTCCTGCCAGTTGACTGGGCCATCCGTCAGGTTGGCGAAGATCTCGACGAAGGCGTTGACCGCATCGTTCCACTGTGTAGCGTTGGTGTCTGCTGGCGACACAGACAGGCTAAGATGCGCCTGGACACTGTCGTTCCAGTTGGCACTATTGTCGTCCGCAAGTGCCGCTGTCAGACCACTGGGTGTCTCCAAGCTGACTGTAACGGCATCCTGCCACCGGAGAGTTGCAGCGTAGAGAGCTTTGGTTACTGCATCAGCCCAGTTTGAACCACCAGCGTCCTCCAAAGACACCAGTAAGCTTTCCAGAGCACTGAGTGCATCCTGCCAGTTTGACTCGTTGGCATCGGCGGCGGAAACATGCTGGGTTAAGAGCGCCGTGACGGAGTCTGCCCAATTGGAGTCGTTAGTGTCCGCAGTCTCTACATACAAGCCTTGGTTGGCTTGGACAGAGTCGTTCCAGTTCTCGGCGTTGGAATCGGCTATTTCAACAAGGAGGGCTTCGACAGCGGAGACGGAGTCTTGCCAATTCGAGCTGTTATCGTCGGCAACAGACGCTGTTAAGTCAGGCGCTCCGATTTCCTGCAAGTCGACTGTGACCGCGTCCTGCCAACCACCAGAGAGGCCGTAGAGTTTGTAGTTAACGACGTCGGCCCAGTTGGCGGCGTTGGAGTCTGCGGGTTGCGCTTCCAGAGGGGTGGGGGGAAGAGATACACCACCATCAACGTTGTCAGTCCAGTTGGAACTGTTGTCGTCGGCCAACGCTACAAAGAGGCCCTTTACGGAAGCGACAGCATCCGTCCAAGCGTTGGCATCATCAGTCGGGCTTACGCACAGACCTTTGGTAGCACTGATCGAATCAGACGGATTTCCGGCGTTGGAGTCGCCTGTGGAGACTTGGAGGGCAAGGACTGCGGAGACAGCGTCGTCGTACGGAGGCCCGGAATCGGCGACTACACAACCGTAAGTGTACAAGCCCTGGACGGTGTCGTTCCAAGAGGTCTCGTTGGTGTCGGTTACACTCGCGGTCAGAGGCTGAGGTATCAAGGTGACAGCGATGCCGTCCTGCCAATTGGACGCATTGCTGTCTGCCAAGGCCACATCGATGTAGCCGTAGAAATTCTTGGATAGACTGTCCTGCCAGCTTGATCCGTTGGAGTCGGCGGGTTCGGCTGTCAGGGGCGTTATAGACGCTACTTCCTCGAATGCCGCCATTATGAAGGCTACGTCATCCGAGGCTATTGTCATGTAGGTAAAGGTCTCGTTGCCGAGTGAACCACGGATAGCGTATTGTGCATGACTGCACCAAGCACCCTCATCGTTGCCGTAGATCCCGGTGTCAGACGGAGTGGATACGTCCTTATGACCACTGGCGAACACGTCGATGACGGCACTACCTGAGGGGACACTGTTTATCGTGAGTGAAGGGTCGTCTACTGAATCAGATCTATAGTTGAAACCAAACAGTGAAGCCCCGGTACCGGTGAAGATGTGAGCCATCACCCGCAGTGATAATCCACCACTGTTAGGCACACTTACGTTGGCAGTTCCCGTTGTCGGCGAGGCGATGTACCACAGAGAGGCGGTACATTCAGCGGCACCAGCCTGGTCAAGTGATGCATTGACGAAAGTCTGCGAACCTCTGGTTGGGTCACCTCCTGTACGGGCAGTGTTAGTTGCACCAGCAATACCGATGACTAGTAGAGCATCCCCCGAGTTGATGGTGACGGACAACGTCACAGGGTCGCTCGTAGATAAAGAAGACTGGGTACTAGTCCTGTATCCTAACGCCATTTCTCACTCTTGGACAAAGGTACTCTTTGCACACTACCGGGCGATTCTCATAGATCCTGCAGCCGAATACTCCGTCCTTTCTCTCCAGATGGGTGCAAACGATGGGGACTTTCACGGCCAACACCGGCACCCCATCCTTCCCTGGGTACATCATCGGTTCGCAGCGGTGATAGGCCAACCACCGTCCTATCTCCTTCTTGTCCTCTATGGGCTCGTTGATGCACATAAAGGCGGTCATGCAGCAATAACCGCATCTCGCGCATTCCATCACAGCTCAACCCAGATGAAAGCATCGTCCGCCAGTTGTGCCGTAAGCGGGGTCGATCCCGCTACATACTCATCCGGGCCGATGTCCCAGGTTCCGGTGCGCGTCTCGCCGTCGATGTCTACCGTGAAGTTCATTGGAGCAGCATCGCCGGACGTATCAGTACCAACGTTTATCAGTGCCGATGACGCGGTAATGTGAAAATCCTCGGTACCTGCGCCTAGATTGGTAAAGTACGCTCCACTGGAAGTGGAATAGGCTATTGAGTCGAGTCCTGACTCGCTGCCTGTTGTGTCGGAGGCGGCACAATCTTCAAAAGTAGAGAATGTTCCGGCGTACCCAACCCCACCCGTTGAGGTAAAGTGAGCGTAGCAATTCTTTGCAGTAACCGTCCCGGCTACTCTACCTATTCCCCGAAGTCCCCCAATAGCGATGCAGGAATAAACTGACGCCGACGCAAGCGAATTAAGATGAATTGCGGTATTGCCCGCACTTATGTTGGTACCAAGCCCGTACACACAACAGTTCCAGATGTAACCGATTATGGTTGCAGCGTTGAAGTAAATCCCTGGTTCGGTGTACGTATTGTTCCCGGCTTGTCGAAGCAGGCAGTTCGATATGCGAATGTCGTTTGCGCTTGCCGTTTGGTTCCAAGCGTACAAACATGCCTGTAAGTTTCCGTTTGACGACGATTTTCCGATTTGCAGACCATCGATACGAACGTAATCCTCAAGGGGCTGAAGCGCAGAGGCATCGGCAACGTAGAGCCTGTACTTGCTGTTACTCCACGACAGGCTTGCTTTTGAAGCGGCATCAGAGTGAATGTAGATATAGTAGTCTGCGTAAGTAGTCCAGCCATTGATAAGTGTGGATGTTACGTCCGCATTGTGACTGATGCCGTTGCTTCCACAAACACATTCCTCGACCTCGGTGAGTACCGCCTGACGTGCGGCCTCCCATTCGTTCAGTGATGCGTATGCGCGGTTTGCTCCCTCAATGGCGTTGGTAGTCCCATTACCACTGGGTGTGCTGTCTGCGTCAACGTATCGAATCGCCATTAACCACCCGTAGAACCATCTCTGAGGTTTTGGATATAGTCCCGAATCTGTGACTGGCTGACTTCCGCGTAGCGATCCTGAAGTATCTTGGATCTAATCGCAGCTGGCAGCGTATCAAGCAGAACCCTGTACAATCTGCGGCCTACGACCGCAGGGTTGCCATCATTGTCGTTAATCAACCCTGTTGTGTCATAGCGAGGCTGCATATACTTGAGCGCCTGCTCTTTGGTTACTCCGGTAACACGAATAAGAACCCACGGAGGCATGACTGGATTCCTGACAAGGTCACCGTCATGCCTAGAATCATCATATACTTCCACGATCATCCCGCGCTTGTAGCATCCGCGTTCATCCTTAATTGGATTAGGATTCGTATTGTCGTGGTCAAGCAGCAAAAACAACGCCATTACCGCTTCTCCGCTTTCACTGAACGGCTGCGTTTCCCTTTGCTTCTCCAGGCCCTGATCAACATGTTGAACCCTTCGGTCTGGATGTCGACCTTCTTGAATCCCTTGTCCGTGAGCATCTTCTTCACGGTCTGGGGAGTGAACCCCACCTTGTGGAAGTTCTCCTTGTACTCCTGAGATCCGTAGAGGACGTTCAGGACGTTGTCGTCGATGATGCCCTTGCTGATCTGTTCCGCCGCCCAGGCCACACTAGGCAGCACCATCCTGAATTCACCGTCAGGTTTCAGGATACGGATCCACTCGTCCAGGACGGCGTCGACCTCGTTGCGCGGGAAGTGCTCCAGGGTGTGGCTGGAGTAGACGATGTCGAACTCCGCCGTGGCGAATGGGAGCCGCCGCAGATCGCACTGGTAGTCCGGGTTGACGTCCTTGCGGACATCCACTGTCACCACCTGGCCCTCGTCGGTCTTCATGGGGTTGGTGCCGCAACCCAGGTCGACGATCTTCTTGCTGCCCGTCTTCGTCCGGAGCCGCTGCATCGGGTAGCTGTTCTCCGGGAGACGGTAGGGCTTCCCCGACTGAAGGTCGATGTGGTCGCAGATCAGGCCGCCATCGGCCATGATCTTCCACTTCCCGGTCTTGTTGAGCCGGTCGCAGAACCAGATGTCCTCCGTCCACATGGTTCCCCTTGGAACGTTGTCGAGGAAGGCATCCACCTCCTGCGAGGTCTTGAACCAGGGTTTCGGCACGTCCTTCAAGGCGTCCACCCGGAGCAGGGAGCAACCCAGGCCCATGGACTTGACCTCGAAAATTTCCCCCGCGTGCCATTTCCAGAAGGGCCCCCGTCCAGGATCTTTGAAGACCATGGGTGCGGCGGTCTGCGGGGGCTCGTTCTTCTGGACGTAGATCCCGCCGACCAGCCCCCAGTCCTCGTTGTGCTCCAGCCAGAAGACCAGCTGGCGAAGGGCGAACGGGGGTACGGCGACATCTTCGTCCCACATGAAGAGGTACTTCGCGTTGCAGTCCACTGCGTTTTGCGCGAAGAAGTTCCGGGCATCGTCGATGGGTTGCCCCTTCGTGTGGTAGTACCGGGCGTTGAAGTTCATCGGTACTTGTGTACACCAACCGGCGTAACAAAGCACCAGCTCAGGAGGCAGGGGGCGGCCAGAGAACGGCACCCCCACCACCAGGGTAGCCATATGCGGATAGTCCACGACGACCTCAGTTCGACAAAGTGTAAGTTACGGCCAAAGTGTTCGTGTTGCCGAAGTTGATGGTCGCGCTGGTCGTTCTCCGACCCACCATGGTTCCGTTGGCCGCAAAGAGGCCGAACTCGTTGATCGCACTGGACGAGGTGTGAGTCTCGTTGGTCGTCCACGAAGCTGCGAACGTGAAGTACGGAGGATTCGCGGTCGTCCCGGCAGCCGAGATCGTCCCAGCGGACTTCGAGCTGAAGCTACTCTGCAGATCAGTCTGCGAAGTTGCCGGAGCCGTGGTGCTGGTACCCAGCTTGAGACGGTCAATGGTGTTGGAATCGGTCGAGCCAAGGCGGTTCAGCATCCAGGCCCTACCAACCGTTACGATGTCGTTATGAGACCGGCCTTCCTGGACGATCTCACCCGTCAGAGCGTTCCTCAGCTGATACTCGATGAAGCCCCTCAAGAGGATCATGTCGCCCAGTTTGTTCTTTTTTCTTGCCATGTTGCTGCTGCTCCTTACAGAAATGTCCTGGCCTCGCCGGTTTCCCGCAGAAAGCGCAAGACAGGTTGACTGCTACACCATCGTTAAACACAAGCCTGTCGGAAGGCATCATCCCTCCTGAACTACTGTTAGATAAGAAGGCGCGTTAATGTCGTCGGCCAAAGAGGCCGTTAAAGCAGTAGCGCTATCAGTAGGCACCAACCCAGCAGCGATGTAGTAGTTGTTCGCTACACCCCCAGAGCTGCCGTCGATGGGGACAATCCCCGCCGCTATGTTGTACTCGTTCGCTGCCATGTTAGCTCAACGGGATCTGAACCGCCGTCCTCCTGACAGAAGCGTCCGACCTCAAGTTGAAATCCTCGCTGCCATCGGTCAGGCTGGTATACCCCTGGTTTGTGTTGCTCTGATCCTCGACGTTGGTGTCGGTGCCAGCCACCTTGACACGGTGGGCGATGCTGGTTGCCCCTACCTGAACGTTGTCCCCATAGTTGTTCTCGAAGTAGTTCCAGCCGATGAGGCACCCGCGAGTCAGTCCGGCAACGTTCAGGGCGATTGATGTTGCCGCAGTGTGGTTTGTAATCCGATTCCCAAAGATCGGTGTGTGAACGGCTGCGGAACCTACAATAACGGCGTCATCTGCATTTCCATCTATCACAGAGCCAAAAAGCAGTGAACCCGTGCCGCCGACGATACTGGCTATCCCATCATCTCCATTGTCAAAGATAAGACAACCTACAGTGTTGCTCAAACTGTAACCACCACAGTCTACCCCAATGCCCCCATTGTCATGCACGCTACAGAAATACAAAGATGCAACATTGCTTGATGCAGCATAATCAATGCCGTCCCCCGTGTTTCCATAAAAGGTGCTCAACACCCAAATTGAGGTTATATACCCAGCATTAAGACCTATCCCCGCACAGTTGTCCACAGAGCAGTTGATGAGTGTCCAGTACGCTGCCGTACTGGAAGTGGAGTTGTCAATTCCGTCCTGCCCACCATTCGTAAACCGGAAGTTCTCGTAGATGATATAGTCGCAGGCGTTAGGATCAAGGATATCGAAAGCCCCATCATTGCCGTCCAGGGTAAACCTTGTGCCGTCCTCCACACCGGAGGCATTGCACCCAACGAAGCGAATGGGCTGACCACTGCTACCGCTCGTGGTGTGCTGCATTACAGCGGATAGAGTTTGAGAACCCCGGCAGTAAATCACGTCATCGGCAGACAGACCCATGGCCGATGCGAGGCTTGTCCAGGCATCCGTCCAACTAGAGCCGTTGTTTAACCCACCCGCTGCGGGGTCTACATAATAGGTGGACATCAAACCCTCTTGTTCTTGTACCGGCGCACAGTGTCAACCAAGGTTCCGCCAACCCGGATCTCGTCCGAGTCCACGACATGGGCGCAGTTCTCAGCGCAGGCCGGGAAGCCCTTCGCCACAAGGCGAGGCCACACATTTGTGCAGAACTCCACCTGGCAGCGGTTGCAACTCTCTACCGTTGCGTCCGGGGGGATGTCACAATTCACCAAGTTGCAGTTACGGAACACGAGGCCGGTCACGCCTGTGAAGATGGGAGTGTGGGGAAACTTCTGGCTGAAGTTCGTAAACTCGAAAACATGGCCGTTCTCCACCTGGGGCAGCGATCTGCCTGTCGTCCATGCGTAGTTAGGCATCTCCGAAAAACTCCTTCAGGAACTGGTAAAGCTTCCACATCTTGTCCAGGATGGGGTCAGGTATGCTTTCCGCATCCCGCCAGGCCCGACGCTTTAAATCAGGAAGTGCGGCCCACAAGGCCCTACGCTCCTCTAGCCTGGTCTTCACATCGGAGATGCGTGACTCTAGTGTGGTCACGGCCAGATTGGTCACGTCATAGATAGCCATTAAAGCTACTCCGCCTGTTTCACCATCAGCTTCGTCCAGTTCTCACGCCACCGAGTCTCGATAGACCCGATAACCACGACAGACTTGATCCTGGGTTTGTCCGGCCTGCCAGGAGGAGCGAAGACCTCGATCTGGAGCACGTTGGACTTGTCCGACTCCAGCACCGGCCCCGTGGGCAAGCCGTCCACGAGGGCGTTGTAGTAGGCTGTACACCACACCCAGACCCTGCCGACCGCAAGGGCCTTCTGCACCTCCAAAGCGGTTCCAGCCTCAACCACTGTTGGGCTGGAGTAGTCCGGGGAAGCGCTCGTGTACAACTTGTATTTGATCGGGTTGTCTGCCGGACTCGGTGTAGCCGAAGCGTCCCACGCGAACGTCACGGTGAGTTGGGCCCACGCAGGAACCGCCAACAGGATAAAAGCCAAAGTCAAAAGCCACCTTTTCATGTTGCCTCCTTAATAGACCGATCGAAGCTTGATCGACCGTCTTAGTTTCTTAACCGCCCGGTAACACCGTTGCCAAACCGTCCCACGAGCAAAACCCATCATCTCGCTGATCTTAGTGATGCTGAGTCCCTCGCAGTACCGGAGGTGAACCACGAGGAATTCACCCGGACTAAGACGCCTCAGAGCCTCCTCGACTATCCGCTCCCGCTCCCCGTGGAGGACGGTGTCGAACGCTGTACTGTCCTCAGTTAGGTGCATGGCCTGAGAGAGCTGGCAGAACTTCGGAGCCTTCTCCGGGTTCCGGCAGCCGATCGCCTCTCTGACCGCGTCCCATAATCTCCATCGAACATAGGAGAAGATGTATGTGGACTTTGAAGCTCCCCTGGTTGGGTCATATTTGGCCAGGGCCTCAACCACGGCCATGTTGGCCTCTGCCACGAGGTCGTCGAAGTCTGCAATCCGCACAGATCGCCAAACGGACTTGGCCAAAGACCGTGCCGAGTGCATGTACTCGGCCAGATCCTCATCGGACACCGTAGTTGTAGGTGACCGCGTCGTTGGTGGTGTCGGCATCGACGTAAATATACTTCAGGTCGATGTACGAAGGCCCACCCATTTCGCGGAGATTCACGAATTCACCCGCCGAGAGTGGATGACCGATGTAGCCCCCGGAGCCAGCCGCGTTCTGCACGTTGGTTCCCCCGACGTACACAACGCCGGAGTTCCCCGTGTCGGCGCACACCGTGACCCACGCCGCAGCCGTCCGGGTGCTGGTCAACGGCACTGGGGTTCCGGCTGCGGTTACCGCCTTGCGTCCTGAGTAAATCATCTCTCCCCCCAGTTGAACGTGATCTTGTAGCCGTCCCCGCCACTGTCGACATAGATGTAGCGAAGATCGATATAGGCTGGCCCACCAAGCTCCCGGAACGACACCCAGTCCCCCGCCACGATAGGATGGCCAATGTAGGTCTTGGCCCCGGTGCCTTTCGTCACTGCACAGACACCCGTAGTGGGATCGATGCCGCCCACGTAGACATAGCCAGTCCCGCCCCCATTCGCGGCGTTCGCGTGGATGGTGAGCCAACCGGCCATCGTCCTTGTCGAAGCGAGGGCTACCGGCGTACCAGAGGTCACGACGGTCGCCGTGCCGCTGTGGATCATGACTACTCTCCCATCTGGTTGCGGTTCACTTCAGGCAGCTGGTTCGGTGAAGATGTCCTTTCCGGATATCCGGACTCGCTTCCTGTCTTTGCTCCCCCGGTCGGTGAGGTTCCGTGCTTTTGAACCACTGCGTCCGTAAAAGGGGTCTTGATCGTGCTCGACTTTTCTTCCGCCATCTCCGTCTCCTGGTTTGTTAAGCCACACCGAAACATTCGGTAGTGGGAAGATCATCGGGATGCCGCTGTCGCGCTCCCGGAGGATGAATTCCTCACGGAACGCCCAAGGCAGCACCAAGTAATAGTCAGGCTTAAGTTTCCTGGAATCCTCCTCAGATATGATCGGCAGGTTGGTACCCAGCGTTCGGCATCCCCACTTGGCCGGGTTGCGGTCGGCGCAACATTCGATGTAGTCGACTATGTTTGCGGCCTGGAGGATTACGTTGCCTTTCGTGGAGGCCCCGTAGACGTGGACACGCTTCCCCTCCCGGTGGAGCTGCTTCATAAGATCGTAGAGATCGTCCAGGCGATCCCTCACTCCACGGGAGAACAGGTCGAACAGCTTCCTGCGGTTGGTGCCGTAGAGTTCCCACTCTTCTTCCCGTAGAGCCACCACGCTGCGGCCAACATCGTAGGTTCCCTTCCGGCACACGTAGAGGAGGAGACTGCCGCCGTTGGTAGGGGTCTTCTGGACGTGGAAGGCCGTCAGTCCGGCGCACCCGAAGATGTTCTCCAGAGACCTCAGGGAGTAGTACTCCAGGTGCTCGTGGCAGATGGTGTCGTAGGCCCGGTTCGTGAGGATGTCGGTCAGGTAGGCCACCTCGACGACCCAGACCCCGTTGAAACTGAGCCGGGTCAGGATCGACTTGGCAAACGCGACCGGATCCTCGATGTCGTAGAAACAGGCCAGGGAGAAGATGAGATCGAAGTTCTTCTCGTCGCCGGGGAGATCCTTGGGGAAGAAGCCCTGGTAGAGACTGGGGGTGCTCCAGGAGTCTCGGAGGGCGTCACTGGGGTCGATCCCCACCAGCCTGGGGAGGTTGGGGGAAATCTCCTTGAAGGCCCTCAGGAGGGTGCCGTCGTTGCAGCCGATGTCCAGGATGGATGTTGGGGAACCCCGCAGAGTCCAGAAGGCGTCTTCGGCGACCTTCTTGAGGTGGTTCTTCATGGTGTCGTTGACACCGCTGCGGTACCAGTACGTGTTGAAGAGGAGGCCGGGATCCACGGAGTGGCCCAGTTGAACCAGGCCGCAACCCTCGCCGTTGCAGCGGACGAGCTTCAGGGGGTACTTCTTCAGGAGCGCACCT
>Ga0113563_10000697_pt1 | contig 17100 bp, 14 predicted proteins | sample Mud3Dept3metaG_FD_80117 | JGI IMG/M metagenome (GOLD analysis project Ga0113563, IMG submission 80117) | Freshwater wetland microbial communities from Ohio, USA, analyzing the effect of biotic and abiotic controls - Mud 3 Core 4 Depth 3... | ecosystem: Environmental > Aquatic > Freshwater >...
CAAGCCCTGTCACAATTTGGCAATGGAAGCTCATCGCGATATTTTTTGAGCCTTTCAGCCGAATACATCTTCTTATAAATATCCAGGTTCAGTATATGATCATTTATTACCTCCGATTTATGAAATCCTGACCCTATATAGCTGCCTGCGCTCACTCCTTCTGCCGAAAGTGCTTTGAGAAATTTAGAACGTTCGGCATTATTAAAGTGCTCCTTGCGGTACGAGGTCATAAATATCCACCACGACGAGCTTCCTGTTCCTTCATACAGCTTCTGTGGCAAAACTCCAGGAAAATCCCTGAGTTTTCTTCTCATATACCAGCAGTTCTCATTACGGCGGTAATGACGTTCATGAACTCCCTCGAGCTGTGCAAGAAGAAGTGCGGCTTCAAATTCATTCATCCGGTATTTGGGGCCTATCAGTTCATGCCTGCCTTTACGGCTTGTTCCGTGGTTCATTACTGTATAGACCTTGTCCATAAGCGCCTCGTCATCACCCACTACCGCTCCTCCTTCACCACAGGCAATATATTTACTGGCCTGAAAACTAAAGCATCCCACATCGCCTATCGTTCCCAATTTTTTCCCCTGGTATTCAGTAAGATGAGCCTGGCAGGCATCTTCTATTACCTTAAGGTTGTGTTTCCGTGCAATAGCCATTATTCTCTCCAGGTTTGCAGGCTGACCTCCGATGTGTACAGGCATAATAGCTCTGGTGTTTTCTGTAATTCTTCTCTCTACATCATCAGGATCGAGCTGGAAAGACTCCCTGTCAAGATCGGCCATAACTGGCAGAGCCCGGCTGAAAAGAATGGCGCTTATTGTTCCTATATCGGTATATGGTGAAGTGATGACCTCATCTCCCGCACCAATTCCCAATGCCTCAACACATGCACTAAGTGCCTGAGTACCTGCACCGGTCGTTACGCAATACTTAGTTCCGATGAGCTTTGCATATTCTTTCTCAAAGGTTGCAACTGTACCAGTTGCCGACTGTATCCTGCACCATATCCCGCTTTTGGTGGTCTTAACTATGGCCTCAACCATCCTCTCATCAACATAAGGTGGCGGTACTGCCGGTCGCATAAGGTTATTGATAACAGGTACGCCCCCCAGGATCGCAAGTTTCTTTGCACCCTCGCTCGGAATTATTGTTATATCGTTCGTTTTCATCTCATGGATCTTTTTTACGGTTAAATGGAGTTCAGTTTATCACGGTTGTCATAAACCTTCATTATCGCATTGATGATATCATCCATATCTGCCTGGGTGCCAAGTAACGGGCCCGATGCCCAGATCATGACAAGTTCACCGCATACCTTATCACAAACAGGCAGGTTCAGCTCATCGCGATACCTCTTCAACCGTTCGGGTGAGTACATCTTCCTGTAGACATCAAGATTCAGAATGAATTCGGTCCAGGGTTCCCTGTGAAGCCCGTTTGAAATATAAGGACTAAGGCTTATACCCTCTGCGGCAAGGGCTTTCAGAAACTTGCCCCTGTCGGCATTGTTGAAATACTCCTTCCTGTATGTCATTGCATATATATAAAAGGATCCGCTGTCGGTTCCCGGGTACAACTTCTGTGGTACAAGTCCCGGAAAACCTTTAAGCCTGGATGTGAGGTACGCTGCATTCCTGTTGCGTGTTGCAAAACGTTCCTTAACACCTGCAAGCTGACCGAGGATTATTGCACCCTCGAGCTCATTCATACGATATTTTGTGCCGATGACTTTATTCCCGCCGTTCATCATCACCGTAAATACTTTGTCCATCAGTGCCTCGTCATTGCCTGTTACCGCCCCCCCTTCACCGCAGGCTATCGTCTTGCTCGTCTGGAAACTGAAACTGCCCACATCACCGATGGTCCCCAGTTTCTTCCCCCGGAATTCCGCCAGATGCGCCTGGCAGGCATCCTCAATAACCCTCAGCTTATGTTTTTTGGCAATTGCCATTATCCTGTCCATATTGCAGGGTTGTCCCATCATATGCACAGGCATGATAGCCTTTGTGTTAGCTGATATCTTTTTCTCCACGTCTTTCGGATCGAGCTGAAAGGAGGCGGCGTCAAGATCTGCCATGACAGGCAATGCTCTTGCCGTCAGGATTGAAGAAATAGTGCCCATATCGGTATAGGGTGAGGTGATCACCTCATCACCTGCCCCTATCCCAAGAGCCTCAACACAACAGCTCAGGGCTTGTGTTCCTGAACCTGTCGTAACGCACCGTTTCGTGCCCATAAGTGCGGCATATTCCTTTTCGAGTGTTGGAACAGTGCCGTTTTTTGACTGTATCCTCGACCAGATGCCGCTTCGGGTCGTCTTAACGATTGCATCAATCATTGCCTGATCAACATATGGCCATTCTGGGAATATTTTTGCCGGAACTGCCGGTGTCCCTCCAAGAATAGCAAGCCTGCCGGAATTACCGGTTGTTTTTCCCAATGCGGGAATGGCTCCTGATGCTATCGCTGCCAGTGAGCCTGCCGATACTGAGGCAATAAACTTTCGCCTTGTATAATTTTTAATACTCATAATAGATTTTTTGTTTGCTAAAATAGTGTGAAAAACTGTAAAAAGTACTTTTTAGACCGCAGACTAAATTTGAAACGGCGCAAGGGCGCAAGGGCTGAAAGGTTCAAAGGCACAAAAGCTCGAAGACCGGTACTTTTTCATTAAAAAAGAACTTAAAGGATATCACACCGTTGTACCGTTGCGCCATTGTACCTTTGCGCCGAATTGTGCCCAGAACAAGACTCGAACTTGCACACCGTTGCCGGCACCAGCCCCTCAAGCTGGCGTGTCTACCAATTTCACCATCTGGGCGAGATGGCGCAGAGCTCAGGGCGAAGGGCTCAGAGCAGGAATGTTTTTGCCCTGCGCCCTCAGCTCTGCGCTCTGCGCTTCTTTTTGTGCCCAGAACAGGACTCGAACCTGCACATCATTGCTGACACTAGTCCCTGAAACTAGCGCGTCTACCAATTTCGCCATCTGGGCTTTTTGGCTCAGGGCTGAGGGCTCAGAGCTCAGGGTAGAGAACTTTTGCCCTGCGCTCTGAGCTCTGCGCTCTGTGCCTTTTTATAATTATTGCGGGCACAAAAATAACAAAAAAAATATTAACAATTAATCTTGTATTATAGAAAAGTATATTTTTGCACACTGATTGAAACACTATGTACAGCAGGATAAAAGAACTCATGTTGCTGGTTATGCATCCGTATCCCGGGTCTGCAACATCCGTGCTTCAGAGTTTTTGATGCCGAAGTATGACAGACCTGCCTGAAGTGCAGGTTTTTTTATAAACCAAAGAGACAATGAGCGTCGTAAAAATCATGAAATTCGGCGGGACATCCGTGGGCAGTCCCGACAGAATGAAAGCCCTTATCCCGCTGATCACCGACAATGAACGAAAAGTGGTCGTGTTATCGGCTATGTCCGGAACCACAAACAGCCTGGTTGAGATAACTGACCTTCTCTATGCCGGCAACGTCAATGAGGCTTCAAATAAAATTGAGATATTAAGAGGAAAATATCATAAGGTAGTCGATGAACTGTATGCCACTGATCCTTTTAAAAAGACAGGCCACGAGTTCATTGACTCTCATTTTGGCTACATCAACAATTTTACCCTCAGGGCATTCACACGGATACAGGAGAAAGCAATCCTTGCCGAGGGTGAGCTCATTTCTACGTCCCTTGTCCACCAGCTTCTTCAGGAAGGAGGAATTAAATCAGTGCTGATGCCTGCACTGAATTTCATGCGCGTTGACAAGGACGGTGAACCTGATTATTTCTATATTGAGGAGAACCTCAGAAGAGAGCTCAGAAAATGTGACTCAAAAAGCATTATCATAACCCAGGGTTTTATCTGCAGGAATGCATATGGGGAGATTGACAACCTTAAACGCGGCGGAAGTGATTATTCAGCTTCCATCATCGGGGCCGCACTGAAGGTGAAAGAGATACAGATCTGGACAGACATAAGCGGTTTTCATAACAACGATCCGCGCTTTGTAGAAAACACTAAAGTCATCCGCGAATTGTCCTTTGATGAAGCTGCAGAACTTGCATATTTCGGGGCCAAGATATTGCATCCGTCAAGCGTAAATCCTGCAAGGATCAATAATATCCCTGTCAGGCTGAAAAATACCATGGAACCTGAAGATGAAGGAACTCTTATAACATCAAACAGCGCACTGATTGATTATAAGGCCGTTGCAGCAAAGGATGGGATTTCTGCCATCAGGATCAGATCCGCCAGGATGCTCATGGCGTATGGGTTCCTCCGCAAGGTTTTTGAAATATTCGAAGCCTATAAAACCCCAATTGATATGATAACCACGTCGGAGGTTGGTTTATCTCTTACCATTGACAATCCGCAGAATCTTGCACAGATCACTGCCGACCTGAAGGAACTCGGTACGGTTGATGTAGAGCAGAACCAGACCATTATATGCATTGTTGGCGACTTCAGGACTGAACGTACCGGTTCAGCTCCTGAGATTTTCGAGGCCCTGAATGCCATTCCCCTTAAGATGATCTCTTATGGCGGAAGTCCTTACAGCCTTTCTCTGCTGATTGATACAAGCAATAAAATACAGGCGCTGAGACAGCTCAGCAAGCATCTATTCTCATAATAGTATGATAAGCAAGAATATTATCGAAAAATTCCGGGATCATCCCACACCATTTTACTTCTATGATCTCGGTGTCCTGAATGCCACTCTTGACACTTTAAAAAAAGAGTCACTTGGCAAAGGATATAAAGTCCATTATGCCGTCAAGGCAAATCCGAATCCGAGGATACTGAAATTAATATCATCCTTTGGATTCGGAGCAGATTGTGTAAGCTGGAATGAGATTGATGCCGCAATAAATTCCGGATTCAACCCCGCCGAAATTGTATTTGCAGGCGTCGGCAAGTCCGATAACGAGATCAGATCGGCCATTGAAGCCGGAATATTCTGCTTCAACTGCGAATCAATCCCGGAGATGGAAGTGATAAACCATTTTGCATCACTGCAGAATAAAAAGGTAAAAATAGCACTGAGGATCAATCCCCTGATCGAAGCTCACACTCACAAGTATATTACTACGGGTGTTGCAGAAAGCAAGTTCGGTATAAACACATGGGAGCTTGATGAGGTCCTTAAAAGGCTGGAGGATCTGAAAAACCTCATGCTCATGGGCATTCATTTCCATGTCGGCTCACAGATAACCAGGCTATCTGTATTTAAAAGACTCTGTTCGCATATCAATGAACTCCAGGAGTGGTTTGCATCCCGAAATGCTGTTCTTAAGATCATCAATGTCGGCGGAGGACTTGGAATTGACTATGAAGATCCCGACAAGTATCCGAAATTCGGGGAGTATTTTTCCCTTCTTAGTAAGTTCATTGATCTCAGACCGGGACAGGAGCTCCATGTTGAGCCGGGAAGATCAGTTGTGGGTCAGTGCGGTTCGCTGATTGCAAGAGTGCTTTACATAAAGAAGGGAGCTAACACCAGGTTTGCAATAATAGATGCAGGGATGACCGATCTTATCCGTCCTGCTCTCTACCAGGCACATCATAAGATTGAAAACCTTACTTCGGACGGAGGATTACAGCATTATGACATTGTAGGACCGATATGTGAATCATCCGATACATTTGGCAGATTCATAGAGCTCCCGGAAACTCAGCGTGGTGATTTCATTACAATCCGGTCAGCAGGAGCTTATGGCGAAGCGATGGCATCGAGGTATAACCTGAGGGACCTGCCGAGAGTGGTGTTCTCGGATGAGATATAGCAATCACACGTACTCACCCCCTTTCTTTTTCCCCCTCTCTGCTCACGCAAAGAGGGGGAAATCTATTTATTATCAACTGATTACACCCCCTTCTTTGCGAAGCAGAGAAGGGGGCAGGGGGATGAGTACATGAGAGAAAGAGAAGTGCTTGCCGTTATGCCATTGCGCTATTATACCTTTCCTTCGTTCTTTCTTATCTTGCTGTGCTTTATCCCGTAGAAGAAGTAAATACAGAATCCTATTGCCATCCATATTACAAGCCTGGCCCATGTGTCAAGAGGCAATGCGACCATCTGGGTGAAGCAGAACAGTGTTCCGAGGACAGGAATGACGGGAACCCAGGGTGTCCTGAATGGCCTGTGAATCTCAGGCCTCGATTTTCTGAGGACAAGCACGCTTACACATACAATAATAAAAGCCAGCAGTGTGCCTATTGAAACAAGCTCTCCAAGAATGCTTATCGGAAGTATCCCTGCAACTACCATTGCAATACTCCCTGTAATTATTGTACTGATATATGGAGTCTTGAACTTCGGGTGAACTTTTGAAAACACCGCAGGCAAAAGACCATCCTTCGACATTGAATAGAAAATCCTTGGCTGGCCCAGAAGCATTACCAGAATTACCGAGCTTAAACCTGCAATTGCTGCTATCTTCACTATCGGTCGGAGCCAGAACATTCCCTGCCCCATGGCGTTGACACCTACAGCTACCGGATCAGGAACATTAAGAGTGGTATAGCTTACAATACCTGTAAGCACAATGGCGACAAGAATATAAAGTACAGTCGAGATGCCGAGCGATCCCAATATTCCAATGGGCATGTCTCTCTGTGGATTCCTGGCTTCCTGGGCTGCAGTGGAAACAGCATCAAAACCGATATAGGCAAAGAAGATCACACCCGCTCCCCGTAATACACCGCTGAAACCATACTTGCCAAACTCCTGGCTGTAGGCTCTCAGCCATTCCCAGAACGACCCGTACTCTGAAATTGGAGTCGCCTCCACCTTGTTCGGCGGAATGAAAGGATGCCAGTTGGCTGCCTTAACGAAAAAGAAACCTATAACAATGAAGAGAATAATAACTGAAACTTTCGTTATTACCATTACATTATTGAAGTTTGCCGATTCCCTGATCCCTATTACCAGCAGGGTTGACAGAAGTGCGACAATAAACATTGCCGGTAAATTTATAACACATGTAACATGTGGAAGCGAATCTATACTTATCCCTGAAGAGGCAAGTGTCTGGGTAAGTTTTTCGGTCAGAGCCTGCCATCCCAATTCCGGTACATCAACAACCACTGCACCAGTAGCTCCTGTCAGGTGAGGAGGCAGAATGATATTCAGATCCCTGAGAAAGCTCACAACATAACCCGACCATCCGACCGATACTGTTGAAGCCGCAAAAAGGTATTCAAGGATAAGGTCCCATCCGATGATCCAGGCAAGAAATTCACCAAGTGTTGCATATGAATATGTATATGCACTGCCGGCAATAGGGATCATTGAGGCAAATTCCGCATAGCATAAACCGGCAAAGCCGCACGCAAGACCGGAAATAATGAATGACAAAACAATCCCGGGGCCGGCATACTGGGCTGCAGCCTGGCCTGTAAGGACAAAAATCCCGGCGCCTATTATGGCCCCGATACCTAATGTTGTGAGATTTAAGGCGGACAACGATCTTCTTAAACCACCTGAGTCTTTTGATTCAACGAGTAACTGATCAAGTGATTTGGTGATAAATAACCGGCTTTTCGACATAGATTTTTTGTGAAAGTTACAGGATTAGTATAAAGTTCATACAAACGTACTTTTTTTTTGATAAAAATTGCAGATGAAAAAAATTAAAATGTTAAAAACCAAATTAATTTTATCTTTATAGTACAAACAAAAAATCTATGCGACTACTCCGACTTCTATTCTCAGCCCTCATCGTGGTAATTCTCTCCTGCTCTCCCCTGAGAGAATACAGCGAACTTCCTGAAGTAAAGTCATGGGAGCCTGAAATCGGGAAACTCGTAAATCTCAGCAAAACCGAGAGCTATACCGATGATGCCATAATTTTTGCCGGAAGCTCAAGCATAAGGCTCTGGTCAACCCTGCCTGAAGATATGGCGCCTTTCAACATAATCCAGCGCGGTTACGGAGGAGCCAGACTTAGCGATTTTGCAGTCTATGCCGACAGGATATTCTCTCCCCTGCCTGCCAGGGCACTGGTGCTGTTTATCGCAAATGATATTACAGGCGGCGAAAAAGATAAAAGCCCCGGGGAAGTCAAAAAGCTGTTTCTGTATGTAGTAAAAATCTTCCGAAAAAGTCACCCGGGGGTACCAGTGTTCTGGATAGCAATTACCCCTACGGAATCGAGGTGGAAAGCCTGGCCTCGTATAAGCGAAGCAAATGATCTGATCAGGGAAACATGTGAAAACCGCAGTAATTTGTATTTTATCCGTACCGATTATGCCTTTCTGAACGAAAAAGGCGAACCACGGGCAGAGCTTTTCAGACCTGATAAACTTCACCTCAATACTGAGGGGTATAAAGTATGGACAGAAATAATAAAAAAAGAGCTTAGCCGGGTGCTGAATAAATAATCGGTTTCCCTATAAAACACCTATATGAAAACAATATTATCCGTTATTCTGATCTCGCTCGTATTGACAGGTTGCAATTTCAGCAGAAGCGTAAAGAAAGATCTGATCTCCGGACTCACCACTACAGGAAAAGATCTTTCCTGTGATGATATTTATATCACTGTCAATGGTGAAAGGACAACAAGGAATTCATTTATTTACGGTGAGGTTTTCTATCTTAATCTGAATGATGTCAAAGGTTTTACAAAAGAAAATGGCAACGTGTTTCCCGGCATGGAAATGAATATTGCCAACCAGAAAGGAGATACTGTATTTCAGACCGTGGATCTCTATTCCGGTTACACCGAAGGGATGAACTATTCTCCTCTCCTGCTTACGGCTGATCTGACCATCGCTGCTCCGATAAAATCAAAGGATAATTACACCCAGATCGTAAAAGTCTGGGATAAAAAGGGAAAAGGGAGATTTATATCAAAATATGATTTCAAGGTTCTTGAAAATGACAAGATCATGGTTGAGTCATCAGGTGTTTCCCACGATGAAATATATATATTTTCGCAGGGAAAGAACACTGTAATAACTGATGGCAAAATAGAGCCCGATGACAATATCTATATTATCGCTGAAGGATTAAAAGGTTTCAAGGAAGAAAACGGACTTGTATATCCCGGATTAAGCCTGCAGGCAACTGATTCAGGTAATAACCAGGTATTTAATTATGACGACCTCTTCACTGATTACAACAGCACCGGGGTAGGCGTATCAGATTTCGCCACCCGGGTCTCCTCTCATTTTAAGATCACCGGCAGCGTTGGTAATCCTATGCATTGCCGGATGAGAGTATGGGATAAAAGAAGTGATGCCTGGATAACAATAACAACTGATTTGAGTCTTAATTAAAAAATCATTACAGTTCTCTGTTCAAAGCAAATGAAAAATTCAATCTCCCGCCGCAATTTCTTTAATAAAACCATCGGAATTGGTGCCGGTGCAATTCTTCTCCCGGCCCTGCCCGGATTTAACAACCAGACCAGATCCGGTGGAATCAAGCCTCTCATTATCACCAGTCATTCAAATGACACCGGTCAGAAGGCCATGGAAGCCGGCTGGGAGGTACTCAGCAATGGAGGTAATGCTGTCGATGCAGTGGAGAAAGCTGCCAATGTCATTGAGCTTGATCCTGAAGATACCAGCGTGGGATACGGAGGACTGCCAAATGAAAGGGGTGTGGTGCAGCTTGATGCTTCATTCATGGACGGCAGGACATATTCAGCGGGATCTGTGGCCTGTATTGAGAACATCAAGACACCCTCATCAGTTGCAAAGCTGGTGATGCAGCATACCGATCATGTGCTCCTGGTCGGGGCCGGGGCGCTGGAATTCGCAAAAGCTTGGGGCTTTCAGGAAGAGAACCTCCTCACAGAAAAAGCCCGTAAAATATGGCTTCGCTGGAAAGAGGAATTGAGCCCATCGGATGACTGGGGGATACCCGATCACCTTCAGAACCGGATGAAACCTGAGACCTGGCTGAATGATCTTCCTGATATTGAGCACCACTATGGTACGACAAATGTTCTGGCTATCGATGCCAGCGGTGACATAGCCGGCTGCACGACAACCAGCGGCCTGAGCTTTAAGCTGAACGGCCGTGTAGGGGATTCACCGATCATCGGAGCCGGCCTTTATGTTGATAATGAAGTCGGCGCTGCCGGAGCCACAGGGCGCGGCGAGGACGTGATAAAGTCGTGTGCATCATATTACATAATGCTCAGGATGAAAGATGGAAGAACCCCCCAGCAGGCTTGCGAAGACGCACTGCAGATGATCGTCGAAAGGTACAGAAAAGTAAATCCCGGATTTTTCCCGGGCGAGAAGTTCGTGGCCATAAACAGGAACGGTGAAATAGGTTGTGCCGCTATGAAAGGCACCGGTAAACCGCAGATGTCAGTAAGAACGGCGAAAGGTTACAGCAGGTATGAGGGAATTATTGCATATCCCGGTAAATAACAATGTAGGGGCATTGCATGCAATGCCCCTACAATCAATCAATTATCGCATACATGCTCTATTTAATCCTGATGCTTCGATTGTACAGTTCCTGCCAATCGGTTATTCCTGAACCTGCATTGGATTGAACCATGTCGGCACTCCTTTTTTCTATCTTTTTGATCACAACGGTTCTGTTATGGGCCGTGGCTCCTTTGCCTTCCCCTGTATAATCAACCCAGGCAACAAACCTGTTGATCCTGTGAGGAAGGATCTCCGGTGTCCGTATGAATGCTATGTCTTCATCCTTCAGGGTATAGTTATTATGGTCTTCTTCCCATACATCAACATAGTAGACAAAAGGGTCAAGATGCGAGAAAACGACAAAACCATCAGCATCAGTATAACCCTCGGATGTCATGTCTGTCTGGTCCTCCCAGTCAGGAAGGGTCGGGTATAACCTTACACTGGCATTAGCTACAGGATAATCATCGTAGTATTCAGCAACTTCGATCTCGAGAAGTGTAGGTATCATTACCTCAATGGTAATTGATGCCTTATCTGATAGCCCCGAACCTGAATAAACAGTCAGGACAACTTCGAAAGTACCTGTTCCTGTGAAAATATGTACCGGATTCACATCGTTCGAGATGAATCCATCACCAAAATCCCATTCAAATTCAACAGCGTTGTGTGATTCATTGGTGAAAAAGACCTCCTGCCCTACTTCAGGCTCTACCGTATCGGTAAAGAACTGAGCCTCCGGCGACCTCTCGCATGAGAGGAGTATAAGCGACAGAACCAGAGACAGATAAAATATCTTTTTCATTGTTTTAAGTATTGGTATCTGTTATCATTAAGTCAAATTGCGTGCCATAAACTTAAAGCCTCATTATCAAAAAATATAATTATCTTTGCCCTCCGTTAAAAATAGCATTGTAAATGATCAGGATAACATTTCCGGACGGAACTGCAAAAGAATATAATAAAGGTATTACCAGCCTCGAAATTGCCGAACAGATAAGTCCACGGCTCGCGAAAGCAGTATATGCAGCAACTGTTAACGGAGAAATGCGTGATCTTACAGGACCAATAAATGCTGATTCTACTCTGAAGCTTCACAAATGGGAAGATGAGGCCGGGAAGCATGCTTTCTGGCACTCTTCGGCTCACCTGATGGCCGAAGCTCTGGAATCACTCTATCCCGGGATCAAGTTTGGCATCGGCCCGGCTATCGAGAACGGATTTTATTATGATGTGGATCCTGGTGACGGTATTGTAATAAATGAAGCTGATCTTCAGGCTATTGAAAACAAGATGAAGGAGTTTGCAGCCATGAATCTGGTTTTCAAAAGAAAAGAAGTAAGCAAGAAAGAGGCAATGGACCTCTTCAGCAAAAAAGGAGATGGATACAAAACCGAGCTTATCAGCGAACTTGAGGACGGAACCATTTCCCTGTACACAAATGGCAATTTCGTAGATCTTTGCCGTGGACCCCACCTCCCTTCAACAGAGCCTATAAAAGCTATAAAGCTTACAAGTGTTGCAGGTGCGTATTGGAGGGGAGATGAAAAACGCAAGATGCTGACAAGGATCTATGGGATCACCTTCCCTGAACAGAAAATGCTCAATGAATACCTGGTATTTCTTGAAGAGGCAAAAAAAAGGGATCATCGCCGCATTGGCAAGGAGCTGGAACTTTTTGCATTCTCTCCAAAGGTTGGGATGGGTCTCCCGCTATGGCTCCCAAAAGGATCTGACATCAGGCAGAACCTGATAGATTTTCTGACATCGGTTTTGAGGAAAAGAGGTTATAAGATCGTCACAACTCCGCATATCGGGAATGTCAATCTTTATAAGCTCTCTGGTCATTTTGAAAAATACGGTACAAGCTCATTCAAGCCTATTTCAACACCCGAGGAGGGGGAACAGTTCATGCTCAAGCCGATGAATTGTCCTCATCATTGCGAGATATATAATGCCACTCCCCATTCCTACAAAGAGCTTCCTCTCAGGATGGCTGAATTCGGGACCGTATACAGGTATGAGCAGAGCGGTGAACTTCACGGGCTTACAAGAGTGAGGAGCTTCACACAGGATGATGCACATCACTTTTGCAGACATGATCAGCTCAGAGAAGAATTCAAAAGCATTATAGACCTGATACTTTATATATTTAAAATACTGAAATTCAACGATTTTACAGCCCAGATCTCATTAAGGGATCCCAATGATAAAGAGAAATACATTGGTTCAGATGAGAACTGGGAAAAAGCCGAACGTGACATTATTGAGGCAGCCGGAGAAAAAAACCTGAAGACTACCGTTGTCCCGGGAGAAGCAGCATTTTATGGACCAAAGCTTGACTTCATGGTCAAGGATGCAATCGGACGAAAATGGCAACTGGGAACAATCCAGGTCGACTATAACCTTCCCGAGAGGTTTGATCTGACCTACAACGGAAGCGATAACCAGAAGCACCGGCCAGTGATGATTCACCGGACAATATTCGGTTCCCTGGAAAGGTTTGTGGCGGTCCTTATTGAAAACAGCGCTGGAAAATTTCCGCTCTGGCTTGCACCGGAAAAAGCGGTCATTTTACCAATAAGCGATAAATTCAACGATTATGCAGGAAAAATTTTGGAAATTCTAAATAATTCCGATATTTGCACACTGATTGACGACAGGAGTGAAAAGATCGGTAAGAAGATCAGGGATAATGAATTAAAGAGGATCCCATATTTACTCGTAATAGGTGAAAAAGAGGTTGAAAACGGAACAGTTGCTGTTCGCAAGCAGGGAGAAGGGGATAAAGGAAGCATGAAAATTGATGAATTTGTAAGTTTTATCCGTTCGGAGATCAATAAAGAACTTACATATTGATTGTAAAACAGAAAGATTAGTATTAACCAAAATCAGGAGGAAAGAATTATAATCGGTCCAATCAGACGAAATCCCGGCAGGGTTACCCAGCCGGCTCACAAGATTAACAACAGGATCACTGCAAAAGTGGTCAGAGTTGTAGGCGATGAGATAGAAACTGCAATAATGAGTATCCAGGATGCCCTGAAACTGGCAGACCGAATGGAACTCGATCTTGTTGAAATTTCCCCGAATGCGGATCCCCCTGTTTGTAAAATTATTGATTACCAGAAGTTTCTTTATCAACAGAAAAAAAAGCAGAAGGAGATCAAGGCAAAGGCAGCAAAAATTGTTGTGAAGGAGATAAGATTTGGGCCAAACACTGATGATCACGATTATAATTTCAAGCTAAGGCATGCGATCAAATTCCTCGAAGACGGTGCAAAAGTAAGGGCTTATGTGTTCTTTAAGGGTCGATCGATTTTGTTCAAGGAACAGGGTGAAGTTCTGCTATTACGCTTTGCCAGTGATCTGGAAGAATATGGAAAGGTTGAACAACTTCCGAGGCTTGAAGGAAAAAGGATGATAATCTCATTCTCACCAAAAAAGAAGAAGTAGTTTTAATATTATGTATATACAGAAATGCCAAAAATGAAGACAAATCCGGGTGCGAAGAAAAGATTCTCACTTACCGGAACCGGAAAGATCAAGCGTAAACATGCATTTAAAAGCCACATACTGACCAAAAAATCAACAAAACGGAAGAGGAATCTTACGTATTTCGGGCAGGTTGACAAAGCAGACAGGAAAAATGTCATGCTTCTGCTGGCAAGTAAATAATTGTTTCCACCATCTTTACAATAATTTTAGTATTAACCGATTGTTCAGCAGAAAAGATTCCGCAAAAGACGGAACGCTGACATTCAAAAGAAATGAGTTATGCCAAGATCAGTAAATGCAGTCGCATCAAGAACCAGGAGAAAAAAGGTCCTTAAGCAGACAAGAGGAAATTTTCTCTCAAGAAAAAATGTAATTACTGTTGCAAAGAATACCCTAGACAAGGGATTGGGGTATGCATACCGCGACAGAAGGAAAAAGAAAGGCCAGTTCAGGTCACTCTGGATCCAAAGGATCAATGCCGGTGTGCGTCAGTATGATATGAGTTATTCCGAATTCATCGGAAAGCTTGATAAAAAAGGGATAGTTCTTAACCGGAAAACACTTGCCGATCTTGCCATGAACCACCCGGAGGCTTTTAAGGCAATAGTGGAAAAAGTAAAATAACCTCACAAGTCTAAGCCCCTCACCCCTGGGAGAGGTGTTTGGGGTGAGGTTATCTCACCTTCATGGCAATCCTTTTCAGCCGGATCTTCTTTAACCCGCTGGCTTCCTTGTTAAGAGAGAGCCAGATAAACTTTGGCTTGCCGACAATATGGTCCTCGGGAACAAAACCCCAGTACCTTGAATCGGCGGAGTTGTGACGGTTGTCACCCATCATGAAATGGTAATTCATCTTAAACGTATAGGCGTCAGAAGGTACACCATTAATATATATAGTACTACCATCAACCTTCAGATCGTTATCCTCATAAACATCAATGATCCTTTGATAAAGACAGAGATTCGATGTATCGATCTTCACTGTTGCGCCTTTAGCCGGTATCCAGAGCGGACCATAGTTGTCCTCATTCCATGCGCGTTCAGGATCATACGGAAAAATGTGAGGTTTAAAATCACCTTTCCTGGCATGATCCGGAGTAACATAAGTAACATTCACAAATTTTGAAATAGCTTCTGCATTGGGTTTCGTCAGGGGAAGATAATAAGCCGAACCTGAAGCCACACCCTGGTCTGACTTTGAAATTCCGAGCCGTTCAAATGCCTTGGGATTGATAGTGGTTCCATTGGTCCCGACATAGTAATTCATTTGCTGTGTTTTATTCTCCTTAACGAGTTTACCGTTAATAAAAAGCTCGCTTGATATTATGGTCACAGTATCCCCTGGCAAACCGACACACCTTTTAACATAATTATCGCGCCTGTCAACCGGACGGTAGATAATTTCATATCTGTCCCATATCTCCTTTCGCGCCATAGGCATATAGTATTCTGCGGGCTTAGGATCAGGATTTCCGTAATTATCCCTCGCCTGCATCTCCCTGGCTGTCCTCCTTACAATCTCGTAATAGCTCTCAGCCTGGTTTTCCAGGACAACCGTATCGCCTTCAGGGAAATTGAATACTATCGGATCGTTGTTCTTTACATGCCCCAGACCTACAAGCCGTTTATAAGGCCAGACCACAAGGTTCGACCATGACCTGCTCTTTACAATGGGTATAGTATGCTGCGTAAAGGGAAATGCAATGGGAGTATTTGGCATTCTTGGACCGTAAGCCAGCTTGCTGACAAAAAGATGATCCCCGACAAGGAGAGATTTTTCCATGGATGGCGTGGGGATCCGGTAATTCTGAAACAGGAAAATATTGATTAGCGTAACGGCTATCACTGCAAATATTAGAGCATCAAGCCATTCAATAAAAGTACTGTTCTTTCCCTCCCTCTTTTTCCAGAATGCCCAGTTTACTTTCTTCGAAATATATATATCAAAAATAATCCCGAGTCCCAGCAGAAGCCAGTAGTTTCCTATCCAGATAACGACCAGAATATAGATAATGGCTGCAATAGCAAACTTTATGTATTTTGTCTGAAAGATATCCTTCATGTCAAATTTATTTTTCTGAGGCGGTAAAAGTATAAAATATTATCAGAATCCAAGTACATCGTTCATCGTGAAAATTCCTTTCCTGGAACTAATGTACTCAGCTGCGATGACAGCACCGAGTGCAAATCCCTTCCTGCTCTTTGCTTCATGTTTCAGGCTTATGGTATCAATTTCAGAATCCCAAGTAACAATATGTGTACCCGGAATAGTTCCTTCCCGCACAGACCTTATGGGAACAAGGTTATCTGATCTGTCGTTTTCGAAACGCCAGCCATTATATGCGGGATGCTGTTTCTTAATGCCTTCCGCAAGAGTAATAGCTGTTCCGCTTGGTGCATCCAGCTTTTTTGTATGATGTATTTCCTCTATTGAAGCAGAATAATCACTGTAACGCCTCATTTGTGCCGCCAGTTCAGCATTAAGCCTGAACAGCAGGTTAACCCCTATGCTGAAGTTTGAAGAATGTATGAAAGATGTTCCATTTTTTCTGCAAATCTCTGCAGCCTGATCATAATCCTTTAGCCACCCTGTGGTACCTGATACAACAGGAACCTTCATCCGCAGACAAGTCGATATATTGCTTAATGCCGTATCTGGTGAAGAGAATTCAATTGCTGCATCTATCCCTTTCAGATTTTCACCGTTCAGGTCGTTTTTGTTTTCAATATCCACAGTAAGTTTTATCGCATGGCCTCTTTTTAATGCAATTTCCTCAATCACATGGCCCATTCTGCCATAACCTATTAATGCTATATTCATCTGTTTGATTTTTTGCGAATTTATCTCTTTTCAGACAGCAGGCGTCATCAGAATATCATAAAATTCTTAACAGAAAGTTAAATTTCTGATAATATTTTCATGCAGTTGATCGAAATAGTAGGGGCGTTGCATGCAACGCCCCTACTATCATTATTTATTCATATATTTCGTTTTGAAAATTATAATGACATGAAAAGATCTATCGTTTTGTTATTAATTCTGACTATGATTATATACGGATCCTGCAGGAATAAGGAAAAAGCCGACCTGGTAATCATCAACGGGAAGGTTCTGACCATTGACAGCGAAAATCCGATGTCTGAAGCAATTGCTGTCAGGGGTGAAAATATCATTGCTGTTGGTAACACACAAAAAATCAAAGGA
>Ga0113563_10000698_pt1 | contig 17091 bp, 16 predicted proteins | sample Mud3Dept3metaG_FD_80117 | JGI IMG/M metagenome (GOLD analysis project Ga0113563, IMG submission 80117) | Freshwater wetland microbial communities from Ohio, USA, analyzing the effect of biotic and abiotic controls - Mud 3 Core 4 Depth 3... | ecosystem: Environmental > Aquatic > Freshwater >...
AGAATCAAGGTCGATTAGAATTCAAATAGTGGATATTGATGGCCCCAACGGGGCCTTCCCAAGGCAACAGCCCCCCTCAGGGGGGCTTCCTCAGGCCACCCGCTATGCGGGTGGTACCTGACTCGCATCGACCGTTTCCAGCATCGTTTGTTCTGCATTATCTCCACTGCTGCCGGTACTCTGCCATGACCCCTGCCTGACCCTGCGGATGTGTCTCACGCGGTTGTCAGCACAGGTTTTGCCAATCCTAAAGCAGCGCTCTCTGGCGCCGGGCTTCAAAAAATACAAGAAATACGAAGAGAATATCAGGCATGTTAGAGAGATATACTATGAGTGTCTAGGTTTCTAGGTTTTCCGGCGGCAGGGGGCAGAAAATACTACGACTCCGAGAATGGGCTGAGCGGGGGGATAAAGGTCCACCGCTGGGGAGAATAGGGGAGAATATGGACACCCATCAAAGAGAATGTCAAAGAGAATGCGGACTCCCATCGAGAGAAAGAACATGGACACCCATAGTTGATCCAAAGAACAATGGGTGTCCCGTTTCTTCTCCACGATTCTCCCACGTTACTTGCCTCGGGCCGCCGGAGACGCTGGTGAAATCAAAATGAGAACTCCAATGTGCATGCACGCCGCCATCGCCGCGATCCTCTGCGCTTCATGCCTGCTGCCTTCCACGGCCCCGGAGCCCGCAGCAACCGGCGCACGAGCCGGCAAGATTGCGGCGAAGCCGCTATTCCGGGATCCGGTGCATGACGGCGCGGCCGATCCGGTAGTGATTTGGAATCGTGCGGAGAAGAAGTGGTTCATGCTGTACACAAACCGGCGGGCAAATGCAGCTGCAACCGAAGCCCCGGGAGTCAAGTGGGTGCATGGCACGCGCATCGGAATCGCCGAGTCAGCCGACGGCGGCGCGACCTGGAGCTACCGGGGCATGGCCGACATCCGGTACGGCAAGGGAGAACTTACTCATTGGGCACCGGAGGTGATCTATCACGAAGGCCTCTACCACATGTATCTGACACTCGTTCCGGGGATCTTCACCGACTGGAATCACCCTCGTGACATTCTTCACCTGACGAGCGGGAACCTGATCACATGGAAATACGAGTCCACGCTGAAGCTCTCCTCTGACCGCGTGATCGATGCGTGTGTCACCCGCCTTGCCGACGGTACCTGGCGCCTCTGGTACAACAACGAACGGGACCGCAAATCGATCTACTTTGCAGACAGCCGCGACCTGGATCGGTGGGTGGACCGCGGCAAGGCCGGTGGGGTGGGAGAGCGTCCGGGTGAAGGCCCGAAGGTCTTTCGCTGGCAGGGCCAGTACTGGATGGTGGTGGATATCTGGAAAGGACTGGGCGTTTACCGTTCGGACGACGCCCTGAACTGGATAGCCCAGCCGGACAGTCTGCTTGAATCACCAGGCGGGGGCGCCGACGACGAGGTCAAAGGGGGGCATCCCGACGTGGTCGTAACCGGGGAACGAGCCTTCCTGTTCTACTTCACGCATCCCGGCCGGCGCGGCCCGGATGCGAACAAGGACGGTTACGAGCAACGCCGCAGTTCCATCCAGGTGGTGGAGCTGGAATACCGGGACGGCTGGCTCGCCTGCGACCGAGACCGGCCGACCCATATCCTGCTTCAACCGCCCGAGATGCGAAAATGAGAAGGATCGGAAGCACAAGTTGCCGCTTTGGGTTTGATTCCCCCGTGGTGCAGTCCTCGTTCCAACATAAGCGGGTTGTCTGCTATATTTGAGCCGTGGATGCCAACATCGATCAGATTGCCGCCCGGATCGCCGGGCTCCGGAAAGAGCTCGAAAACCACAACTATCGGTACTACATCGAGAATGACCCGGTCATAAGCGACGAAGAGTATGACCGGATGTTCCGTGAACTGCTGGAACTGGAGCGGGAACATCCGGAGTTGGCCTCGCCGGACTCTCCGACACGGCGCGTGGGGGCCGAGCCGCAGGAGCGATTCCAGAAGGTCGCGCACGCCAGGCCGATGCTCAGTCTGGCGAACGCATTCGATGAGGCCGAGTTGCGCGCATTCGAGCGGAGGGTTCACAACCTCCTCGAGACGGATTCGATCGATTTCGTTACCGAACTGAAAATCGACGGCAACGCTGTGGCCCTGACGTACGAAAACGGAATACTGACTCGCGGTGCAACCAGGGGCAACGGCGTCATGGGCGAGGAGGTGACGGGAAATCTCAAGACGGTCCGTCCCATCCCGTTGCGGTTGCGCATGGAGGATGCACTCCCTTCCCGCCTGGAAGTGCGGGGTGAGGTATACCTCCCCCTGTCCGCCTTTGCCCGCGTCAACGAGGAGCGGGAATCGGCAGGCGAGAATATCTTCGCCAATCCGCGCAACGCTGCCGCGGGGGCACTCCGGCAACTCGACCCCCGCGTCACTGCCTCGCGCCCCCTTGCTTTCTTCGCCTATGCCATCGGTGAGACGGAAGGGTTGAAGCTGCATTCCCAGATCGAGGTTCTCGAGCGATTGCGCTCCTGGGGCTTTCCCGTCAATCCCAACTATCGGCACCAGCGCACGATCGAAGACGCCATCCAATTCTGCCGCGACTGGCAGGAAAGACGCGACACGCTCGACTACGAGATTGACGGCGTGGTGGTGAAGGTGAACAGCCTGGCGCACCAGGAACTGCTGGGGGTAGTCAGCCGCGACCCGCGGTGGGCGGTTGCCTACAAGTTCCCCGGGAAGCTGGCGACCACGCGCCTGCTACGGATAGAGATCAATGTCGGGAGAACGGGGGCGCTGAATCCTTTCGCAGTTCTCGAACCGGTCCAGTTGGCAGGAGTGACGATCCACAACGCCACGCTCCACAACGAGGATGATATACGGAGGAAGGACATCCGCGAGGGCGACCTGGTGATCGTCAAGCGTGCCGGCGATGTGATCCCGCAGGTAGTGGGGCCCGTGCGTGAAAAACGGACGGGCGGGGAGCGGGAATTCCGTTACCCGGATGCATGTCCTGCTTGCGGCTCCAGCATCGAACGTGTCGAAGGCGAGGCGATGGCTTACTGCAGGAATGTGCATTGTTCAGCGCAGCGCCTGGAGTCCTTGATCCACTTCGCCAGCCAGGGGGCGATGGATATCCGGGGACTTGGCCCCCAGACCATCGAAAAACTTCTGGATTTGGGCCTGGTCTCCGATGCGGCCGACCTGTATGCGCTGACGCAGGAACAGGTCGCCCGCCTGCCGAACTTCAAGGAAAAGTCGATCGGCAACCTCCTGGCAAGCATCGAGCAGAGCAAGTCCCGGCCCTTCGACCGTGTCCTGTTTGCCCTGGGCATCCGGCATGTCGGCGAGAGCATCGCCGAACTTCTGGTAAAGACTTTCGGCGACATCGCAAGACTGGCTGCGGCCGAGGAAGAGGAGATTTCCTCAGCCCAGGGGATCGGTCCAGAGATCGCGCGCAGCGTCCGCAGCTATTTCGATATGGAAGACAATCGCAAACTGATCGAGCGGCTCAAAGGCGCAGGCCTGCAGTTTGCTTCATCCGGCCAAGGAAAAGTGCGCGGAGGGCCCTTCGAAGGGAAGACATTTGTGATTACGGGGACTTTGCCGTCTCTGAGCCGCAAAGAAGCCTCGGAATTCATCGAAGCGCGCGGTGGAAAGGTCCTTTCCGCCATTTCTTCCAAGACCAGCTACCTGGTCGTGGGGGCGGATCCCGGATCGAAGCTCGCCAGGGCGCGGGATCTCGGCGTTGCGCAACTTACCCAGGAAGAGCTTCTGAAGTTGGGGCAGGAATAACGGAATATTACGAGATTATTCGGGGGGCGCGGGTCGGGGTTTTGTAGTCAGGATGAGATTATTAGAGTTAAAGCGCGCGGGCTGAAGCCCGCGCTCACTTGGCTGAAGCCCGCGCTCACTGTTATGAAGCCAAGGGCTTACTGATCCGGTCAAGGCGGTCATGGGGGAATCTGCGGTTTCAGTGAGTAGCAAACGACCCAACGTAAGGCTCATCGGGCTGCTCGGTCTGGGTCACATGGTTGTGGACATGTACCAGGGCGCGTTGCCGGCGCTCCTGCCCTCCTTGAGGGTCGCACACTCCCTTTCTTACGCGGCAGTCGGAACGCTGGTCCTGGTAACGAGCATCACGTCTTCGGTCATCCAGCCCATATTCGGCTACCTGGTGGACCGGCGAGCCACAAGCTGGATGCTCCCGGTATCGGTCTTTCTGGCGGGGCTCGGCTTGTCGCTCGTGGGCATAGCACCTACCTATTCGATGGTCGTTGGCCTGCTTGTTGTCATGGGTATCGGAGTCGCTTCCTTCCATCCGCTCGCGTACAAAACTGCGGCGAGTGTCGCCGGCGAGAAACGGGCCACGGCGATTTCCTGGTTTTCGGTCGGCGGGAATGCGGGCAACTCTTTCGGGCCGCCGGTCGTGGCCTCGCTGCTCGCTATCTATGGATTGCGCGGTAGCCTCGGAATGCTTCCTGCCGCGCTGCTTATGGCTGCTTTGATGTCGCTGGTACTGCCGCGCCTTTCCTCATCGCAGGTTCGAATCGAGAAACATGCCGCGGGATGCCCGGCACCCAGGACAATGTACGGCGCCGTCGCGCTATTGATCCTTATTGTGGCGTTGCGCTCATGGGCGCAGCTTGGATTCATGACTTTTCTTCCGTTCTACTACGTGGATTATTTGAGCGCAGACCAGCACAGCGTAGGAATCGCGCTGTTCGTTTTCCTCGGCGGCGGTGTTCTGGGGACTCTGGTCGGGGGGCCGCTGGCGGATCGCTGGGGAGCCCGGCGGTTCATGCAGTGGGGTTTTCTTGTCGCGGCTCCCCTGGGAGTGCTGTTTCTGCTGTCCCGCGGCGCCGTGGCGCTCCTGGTGCTTGGCCTCTTCGGCGGCGTGCTGATTTCCACTTTCACTATTACCGTGGTCCTCGGGCAGTCCTACCTGCCGGGGAACACCGGCCTGGCTGCCGGACTCATCGTCGGCTTCGCCATCGGGACGGGAGGGGTGGCCGTCACACTTCTCGGTTGGATTGCCGACCACTTCGGCCTGCTCATCGTGTTGTGGATTGCCGCGATCATGCCGCTGGCCTGTTTCCTCGCCGCGATCTATCTTCCCGTACCCCGGGAAGAGAGTCACTCCTGAGCAGCAGGATCAGCAGATCCGTGGCAACTGCTCGCCGCTCAGCATGTCCACGATACGCTCGGCTCCGATGCTGCTTCGCATCGTGACGAGCCCTTGCGGTTCCGTGCCGACTGACCCGATCAGAGCCGCGCCTGCGCACAGCGGGTGGGAGAGAAGCAGGGAAAGGGCCCGCTCCGCATCGCGCCAAGCGACAAAAGCGACGAAACGACCTTCGTTGGCCACATACAGCGGATCGAAACCGAGGATTTCGCAGGCGCCCCTGACGTCTTCACGCACCGGGATCGCGGATTCCCGGACACCGATGTGAAGCTGCGCTGCTTCCGCGATCTCGACGAGAGCGCTCGCCAATCCCCCGCGGGTAAGGTCGCGCAGGCAGTGAACCTCGATGCGGGCCTTGAGCAGGGCCAGCACAGGCGCGGCCAGTGGTGCGCAATCGCTTTCGATCGTGGTTTCGAAGGCGAGCCCCTCGCGTACGGCCATGATGGCAATCCCATGCCGACCGATATCTCCGCTGAGTAGGATCGCATCGCCTGGCTCGACGCTGGCGGGGGCGATGAGGCGGTCCGCCATGACGACGCCGATACCCGCGGTGTTGATGTACACTCCGTCCCCTTTGCCCCGGTCCACGACCTTCGTGTCCCCGGTCACCAGCTGTACGCCGGCCTCCCGTGCCGCCTGGCTCATGGATTGCACGATGCGCCTGAGGGATGCCACCGAGAACCCTTCCTCGAGGATGAATCCGGAACTCAAGCAGAGCGGATGTGCGCCGCACATGGCAAGGTCGTTCACGGTGCCGTTTACCGCCAATGTTCCGATGTCGCCTCCCGGAAAGAAGAGCGGCCTGACGACATAGGAGTCCGTTGTGAATGCGAGTTTCCGGTCACCGCATTCGAGAAGGGCGCCGTCGTGGCGGGTTGCCAGCGTCGGGTTGTGAAACATCGGCAGGAACAGCCCTTCTATCAGCCTGTGCATCAACCTGCCGCCTCCGCCGTGCGCAAGCAGCACGTGCGTGTATTCGTCGATCGGGAGCGGGCAATGGAAATGAGGCGTTTCTTCGGACGTCATGATTGATGCTCCGGTGCATGGGTGTGTCTCATTTGGATTCTCCGGTAACGATAATACGCGGCGCAGGCGCCTTCGGTGGATACCATAGTGGCGCCCAAAGGGTGCTCGGGCGTGCAGGCCGCTCCGAAGGCGGGACACTCATGAGGTTTCTTTTCCCCGCGCAGTACCGATCCGCTGATGCAAACCGTGGCTTCCTCTACGATGCGATCCGCGAGGCCGAATCGCCGCTCGGCGTCCCACGCCGCATATTTCGGCCTGAGTCCAAGCCCGCTTGACGGGATTTCGCCGACCCCTCGCCATTTGCGCGGCGTAACCTCGAAGATCTCCCGGATCAGCTCTTGCGCCTGGCGGTTCCCGTTCCTGTTGACGGCGCGGGAATACTGGTTCTCCACCTGCGCCCGCCCTTCTTCGAGTTGGCGTACGGTCATACAGATGCCCTGGAGAATGTCCAGAGGCTCGAATCCGGTGACCACGATGGGCACCCTGTATTTGCGTGCGATCGGTTCGTATTCGGAATACCCCATCACCGTGCAAACATGGCCGGCAGCGAGGAACCCCTGCACCCGGTTCGACGGCGACGACAGGATCGCCTCCATTGCCGGCGGGACCAGCACGTGGGAAACCAGCAGGGAGAAATTGCCTATGCCCTGGCGGAAAGCCTGGAAAACTGCCATTGCGTTTGCTGGCGCGGTGGTTTCGAAGCCGACGGCGAAAAACACCACCTGCCGGGAGGGATTCTCCTGCGCTGTTGCCAGGGCATCGAGGGGAGAGTACACGATGCGGACGTCGCCCCCATCGGCCTTCACCGAGAGGAGGTCCTTCGAAAGGCCGGGCACGCGCAACATGTCCCCGAAAGAGCAGAAGATGACATCGGGGCGGGAGGCGATCTCGATCGCTTTCTCGATCAACTCCACGGGTGTGACGCACACCGGGCAGCCGGGCCCGTGGACGAGGGTCACTTCCTTCGGCAGCAGTTCGTCCACTCCGAACCGGACAATGGCGTGTGTCTGACCGCCGCAGACCTCCATGATGGTCCACGGCCGGGATGTGATGTGCCGGAGCGCGGCTGCGAATCGCTTTGCGGCCTCGGCGTCGCGATACTCGTCGATGAACTTCATTTTGCCTCTTCGTTCTCCATCTCCCCCAGGTCCCCGATCTGGCGCAGATACTCGAACACCTGGTTGGCTTCCTCCTCATCGATGGTATTGAGGGCGAAGCCGACGTGCACCAGCACCCAGTCGCCGATTCCCGCGTCCGGGACGTAGGCGAGGTTCACCTGTTTGATCACGCCGCCGAAACTCACCCGCGCACTGCGGAAAACGGGATCATCTCCCTCGATGCTCACGATCTTTCCCGGAACAGCAAGACACATCTTCAAACCTCTCGTCCGAATCCCGAGCGCATTGCCGCGGCAATCTGGCCGACCGCGATGCCGCCGTCGTTCGGCGGGATCCGCTGGTGCCAGTAGGGCCGGAAGCCTTCGGCTTCCAGGCGCCGGACAGTGTGCTCGGTTAAAACCCTGTTTTGAAAGCAGCCCCCCGACAGGAGCACGCGCGATTGTGCCGCCTCCCGGGCGACTGCGACGATGATCTCCGCGAGCGTTCGGTGAAATCGCGCGGAGATCGTTCCTGCGGAAACGCGGCTCCTCAGGTCCTCGATCAGCCGAACGAACATGGGAGTCCAGTCCACCCGAGTGAGTTCACAGCCTGACTCCACGGATCGGCAGGGCTCCAGGCGGAACGGGTAGGCATCCCCGGTGTCCTCGTTGCGGACTGCGAATTCGAGCTCCATGGCGGCCTGGCCTTCATAGCTGACCTTCTGGCAAAGCCCGGTTAGGGAGGCGACCGCGTCAAAGAGGCGGCCCGCGCTGGATGTAACAGGAGAATTGAGTCCCTTTTCAAGCATCCGCTTCAATACTGCCTTCTCCGCAGCGTCGAAAGACCGGACCGGCAGCAGGTCGGTCTGCTCGAAGAGCGAATCGCCCATGACCTCATAGAGTGCGCCGAGCGCGGCTCGCCTGGGCTCTCTGATTGCGGTCGAGCCGCCGGGCAGCCGGAAGGTCCGCAACGTGGCCACCCGGCGGAAAGAGGTCTTGTCCGTCAAGAGGAACTCGCCTCCCCAGATGGTTCCGTCGGGACCGTATCCTGTTCCGTCCCAGGAAACGCCCAGGACGGGACCTTCCAACTCGTTTTCGGCCATGCAGGCTGCGATATGCGCGTAGTGGTGCTGTACAGAAACCATCGGCAGGCCGGAAGCGCGTGCGAACTGCGTCGAGAGGTAATCGGGGTGCATGTCCGCGATAACCATTTCGGGCTCCGCCTGATAGAGCCCCTGAAGGCTCGCAATCACCTGGCGGAAGGCCTTCGAAGCCTGCGGCGTCTCCAGGTCGCCGATATGCTGGCCGACGAATACGTTGTTGCGCACAGAGAGCGCGACGGTGTTTTTCAAATGCGCCCCGACCGCCAGCATGGTGGGCGCCGGTGTTTTCATCCGCACCGGCAGCGGAGCGTATCCGCGCGACCTGCGCAATACCAGCTCGCGCCCCAGCATCACCCGAAGGATCGAGTCGTCGACGTGCCGCACGATGGGGCGATTGTGCACCAGAAACAGGTCGGCGATGCCTCGCAGCCGTTCGAGAGCCTCCTGTTCCTCAATGCATATGGGTTCATCGGAGAGATTGCCGCTGGTGGCGACGACAGGAAATGACAGCTCTCCCATGAGGAGGTGGTGTAAGGGTGTATAGGGCAGCATAACACCCAGGCAAGGGTTCCTCGGGGCCACGGCGGAATCTATCTGCGAGGGGGGCCTTCCCGCGCTCAGCCTCCGCTGCAACAGGACGATGGGGGATTCGGGAGAGAGAAGCAGCCGCTCTTCGAGCCGGGAGACTTCGCAGGTTTCCCTGACCGCCTCGATCGACGGGAACATCAATGCGAGCGGTTTCTCTTCGCGCTTCTTACGAAGGCGCAATCGTTCCAGAGTTTCCCGGCTGTCGGCGCGCACCAGCAGATGAAATCCCCCCAGGCCCTTTACCGCAACGATCTTTTCAGAGCGAACCGCCTCGGCAGCGTCGCGGAGGGCCGCATCAGCTCCGGCCAGAATCCGTCCCTGGGGATCCCAGAGCTCGAGGCGCGGCCCGCAGACGGGGCAGGCGTTCGGCTGAGCGTGGAAGCGCCGGTCCAGCGGATTCTCAAATTCACTCCGGCACTCCGCGCACATCTCGAAATGCTTCATGGTCGTGAGCGAGCGGTCGTAGGGCAGCCCCTCGATGATGGTGAACCGGGGGCCGCAGTTTGTGCAGTTTGTGAAAGGATACCTGTATCGGCGGTTCCCCGGATCCATTGTTTCGGAGCGACATTCCCGGCATGTGGCGATGTCCGGGAGCACGAGCGTGTCCGGCGTCCCCGAAGGACTGCTGGTCCGGATTTCGAAACCGGTGAACGCGACCGGGTCCAGATAGGAATATTCGAGGCTTTGAATAAACGCGCGCTCGGGCTTTTCGGACTCGAGCTTGAGGAGGAAGGTCTCCACCAACGGTTTTTCTCCCTGCACTTCTGCAAACACCCCCTGCCCTGAGTTCAGGACCCAGCCCGCGAGATGCAGTTCTGTCGCCAGCCGGTACACGAAAGGGCGGAAACCAACCCCTTGCACGGCGCCGCGAATGATGATGGAGGCCCTTTGAATCACGGTTTGCGCGCGCCTTTGGTCATCAGCCAGTCGCACCACCGGGGAATTCCCGCGGATGTAGTGCACGAAGTCTCGAAGACCTCCAGCCTGCTGTTGATCTGCAGAGCGTTGCTTTTCAGCTCCGCCAGGTTGCAGTTCAGGTAGGGGAGCAGATCGATCTTGTTGAGGATCACCACGGATGCGTTTCGGAGCATCCCGGGGTATTTGAGGGGCTTGTCGTCTCCTTCGGCAGTGCTGAGGACAACCGCCTTCATGGCTTCTCCGAGATCGTAGTTGGCCGGACAGACCAGGTTACCGACATTTTCGATGATGAGAAGGTCGAGGTCCCGCAGCTCTATCTGCGAGAGGGCGTCCTGCACCAGCTTTGCTTCCAGGTGGCATCCGCCGTTGGTCACGATCTGGACGACCGGCACGCCGTAGCGCTCTACCCGCCTGGCGTCCAGGTCGGTCTGGACATCCCCTTCAATGACTCCCACCTTGAGGCGCTTGCCCAATCCCTCGAGCGTACGCTCCACGAGGCTGGTCTTCCCGGCGCCGGGCGAACTGACCAGATTGATGGCCAGAATCCCGTGGCGCTTCAGCAGGGCGCGGTTCTGATCCGCTATCTCATCGTTTTTCTCCAGGACTTTCCTCTCAATCGTGATGACACTCATAGGACTCCTGCCTGCCGGTCCGACAGCTCGATTTCCACCACCTGCAATTCCGTGCCGGAGACGACCTGAATCTCGCCGCTGCCGCATTTCGGGCATTGAAAGCATGCGCCTTCGACCGCGAAAGTATTGCCGCAGCCGCCGCAGTGTGACTCCAGCGGCGTCTCTTCGATGTCCAGGCGCGCCTCGCTTAGAGCTGTGCCATGAACGATGGCGCCAAAGCAGAAATCGAGGGAATCCGCCACCACTCCCGACATCCGGCCGACTTTGATTCTTACCAGCCTGACGTCCGGTCCCTGTGTGTCAGGGACATACTGCCGGATGATGTCCACGATGTTCTGGGCGATCGACAATTCGTGCATGGGCGCCATCCTGAAAAAGACATTATACGCTACCCAATGCTGCGGTGCCGGAGAATCGGGCATCCCCCGGCACCGGTTGCGAAACCCGCGACGGATCTTGCCGCTATCGCATTTTGGGTATAACTGCGACTGGCAGAGGTAAGACGGTTTCCTGTATACTTTCTTCTCGGTTCGGGTGCGTGACACTCCGTAAGCTGCGTCGTGCGGGGCAGTTGATCCGCCTCACAAATCCGGCGTCAAAGGAGCAGCATGAAACTGCGGTCCCTGTATTTGTGGGCTATCGCTTTCCTTCTCGTGGTAGCGGCAGCCATATATCAGAGAATGACCGGGCCCACCTATCCCTTACGAATCAGTGCCCAGATCGGGGCGGAAAAGACCGGGTTCCGGCTCCCCCGCAGCTTCGGCGGTGCCGGAGATGCCGAAGTGCGCCTTGCCATGCCGGATACGGCAGTCGACGGGACCATCGAATATCGCCGGTTCCGCAGCAATGACGAGTGGACGGCTCGGCCGCTCGAACGACAGGGGAGTGATCTCGTAGGGTATCTCCCACATCAACCGCCGGCGGGAAAGATGATGTACCGCATCCATCTGCAGGTGGGCGGGAATTCAGTCCCGCTTACGGCAGAACCGGTCATCCTCCGCTTCAAGGGGGATGTCCCGCCACTGATCATTCTGCCGCACATCATTTGCATGTTCCTGGCCATGCTGTTTTCGACCCGGGCCGGATTGGAAGCGCTGGCGAAACGCAGCGACCTTGCAAGGCTGACTCTCTGGACGGTTATTTCCTTGGGGATCGGCGGCCTGCTGCTGGGGCCCGTGGTGCAGAAGTATGCTTTCGGCGCCTTCTGGACAGGCTGGCCGTTGGGCCAGGATCTGACGGATAATAAAACGATCGTTGCCTTTCTATTCTGGGCGATTGCCCTGTGGCGTCTTCGGAGGAACCCGAAGGCGGGAGGCTGGGTCATCCTCGCGGCAGTGGTTTTATTTGCCGTATATATGATTCCTCACAGCGTTTTGGGATCGGAGCTGGATTACACCAAGGCGGCTCCGGCGAACGGGTGATTCGCGTCACGAGGATCACGGTAATCCTGGGGGACAGGATTGCCGATAGGAAGATCGTGAAGGCGATCGTGAAAAGAACCTCCGAACGCTGCCTGTGCGCCGACCTGATCAAGATTGTCTGGACGGATACATCAGGCCATAAGCACAAGAGACTGGTGGCGCTGGAAGACATCTCGAAGGAAGGCGCCTGCGTCCAGGTGGAGTATCCCCTCCCGATCGGCATGCCGGTCTCGATCCTGTATCCTGGCGGCAGATACATCGGCCGCATCCGGTACTGCACCTTCCAGCACACGGGCTACTTTCTGGGAGTGAAATTTGATCCCGGATATGAATGGTCCAGGCAGCAGTTCATGCCGTCGCACCTCCTGGAAATCTCCCCGGTCCGCCGCAAGGTCCGGGCACAGCCTGCACCTCGTGACCGGGCGGGCAATTCGTAACCGCCCCACGTTCTCCGTCTCGAAGCGAAATCCGCTGCATTTGTCCGGGGTCTCGCCCCCGTTGCACATTCCCGGTCATTCGAATCCCCGGCTGGATCCAAACTTCCCGAGTTGCTTCCGTCGTCATTTGCCGATAGGATGAGCCCATGGAAACGGATTCGAGCCCAAAAGGCTTTGTGGATACTGTGATCAACGTCCGCTATGCCGAGACCGATCAGCTCGGCATTGTCTACTATGCGAACTACTTTGTCTGGTTTGAAGTAGGCAGGGTTGCCTGGTGCCGTGCCCGCGGGTTTGACTACAAGGACCTGGAAGACCAGTACGATCGCATGATGGTCGTGGCCGAGGCAAGCTGCCGGTATAAAGCCCCTGCTCGTTTCGACGACGACATCCTGATCCGCACTGCCATTGGTTCCGCCACCGACAAGGTGATCCGGTTCGATTACGAAATCCGCAATCAGCGCACCGGGCGACTGCTCGCGCTTGGCGACACCACGCATGTGGTGACGGACGGCAGCCTGCGCCCCGCGCGGCTGCCGGAGGAGTTTCAGAAGCTCTTCAGACCTGCCTGATGCATTGATCTCCGATGCCATCAGAGCCGCGCCCGTAAGGAAGCACGTAGGATCTGCCTTCCACCGCCCGCTCTCTCACGGTCGAGCCTCTGACGGGCCGGGGCGTCATTCAGGCACAGAATACCGGCGAACGATATCGATCAGCTCCGTCAGGCTGCTCACGGTGAAGTCCGCGGGGCAGGCGCAGTTCTGAGCCGGATTTCGATTCCTCAGGAAGGCAGTGAGCGCACCGGCACTTCGTCCGGCTTCGATATCGAAAACGAAATCTCCCACGACCAGGACCTCGGCGACGGGCACGCCCATCGCGGCCACGGCCGCCAGTATGCCCTCCGGATCCGGCTTTGGGCTGAAGGGATCGTCTCTCGAGAGGATGACGGAAAAGTCGGACGCCCGGACACGCTCGAAGTTCCGGAGAGAGGTCTCGATGGACACGCGGCTGTTGCGGCTGATGATCCCCAGCACTATGCCTCGGCTACGAAGAAACTCGATCAATTCCTCCGTGCCGGCATTCGGCTCTGACCGCCCGGCCGCCTCAGCCTCATACTCCTCCAGGACCCTGTTGGCCTCCGCTTTTTCCACGGGCGAGGCCATGCCTGCGATGAACTCCAGGACGGGGGTGCCGCGCGGGCAGCCGATGGCCTTTCGGATGACGTTGAAGTCGATGGCTCCGGGTTCTGTGAGCGTACCATCGAAGTCGAACAGAACCGCGCGGACCAGGGGCGCATTGTATGCCGGCGTCATCGGCCGAGGATAATAGCGGATCCTGCGGGCGGCAAGAGAAAACGGATCGGTCGCGCGCCGCAAGCCTGCGGACGTGGTTCAAGGGGACGTGAGTAATTTGGGGGTTGCTTTCACTGGACGCCTCGCCCATTATTTGTCGCGCAAAAATAACTTATTCCCCGTCGTCCTCCCAGGACGGGCGGAGGCGGTCGCTATGTCATCTTTGGAAGATCGTATAGAGTGCAAGGAACTATTGAACAAAGTGGTCCCGGTGGAGGAAGCGGTCAAACAGGTAACCGGGCACTGTACCGTGGGGATCAGCGGTTTTACAAAGTCGGGGGAGCCGAAGGTTTTCCTGCCTGCATTAGCCCGGCACTTTGCCAGGAACGTGCCCAACGCCCGGATCGGGCTCTTCAGCGGTGCTTCGCTCTCCGAGGAGGTCGAGAATCCGCTCGCGCCTTACCTGGGGCGGCGCGGCCCTTATATGTCGTCATCCGCTTCCCGCAAGCTTATCCATGCGGGGAAAATCGATTTCACCGATGTTCACCTGTCGGCGTTTGCCCGCAATCTTATCTACGGCTTTTACGGAGTGCTGGATGTGGCCGTCGTCGAAGTATCGCGGGTCCGCTCTGACGGGAGTGTCATTCTTTCATCGTCTGTCGGCATTTCGGCAGAAGCGCTCACGATGGCCAAGAAGATCATCCTGGAAGTAAATACGGCGATTCCGGATTACACCGGCTTCCACGACATCGTGCTTCCGGCGATTCATCCCAAGGTGGGCTGGCCGATTCCCATCACCAATGTCGACGATCGCGTGGGGACGCACCAGGTGGAAATCGACCGGAACAAGATCGTCGCCATCGTCGAGTCGAGCCAGCCTGACTATTCGGTGGAATTCAAAGAGACCCAGCCGACCGAGACCAGGATTGCGGAAAATGTCGTCGACTTTCTGCTGCATTGCCGCAAGTGGCTGGGCTGGAACCATCGCCTGCCCCCCATTCAATCCGGGGTCGGCAACGTCGCCAATGCCATCGTGGGCGAGTTGTACAAGTCCCCATTCCAGAAGATCCGCTTCTGGACCGAGGTGTTCCAGGACGGCATGATGCGCTACGTCGAGGACGACGAGAAGTTCGACTGCGCCTCGGCGACCGCTATTTCCTTCTCCCGGCAGGCGAGGCATGAATTCGAACGGCTCTTCTCACGCTGTCGCGACAGGCTGGTGCTCCGGCCCATGTGGCTGTCGAATAACGCCGAGCTGATCAGCCGCCTGTTCGTGATCGCCATGAACACTCCCCTCGAATTCGACATCTACGGCCACGCCAATTCGACCCACGTGGATGGCTCCAAGGTGATCAACGGCCTGGGGGGCAGCGGTGATTTTTTCCGCAACGCATACATCAGTATCGCGCACACGCCTTCGGTCCGGCGGCTCAAGGACGGGAGGACGGTCAGCTGCGTCATGCCCTATGTGCGCCATATCGATCACACCGAACACGACATCAAGTGCCTGTGCACCGAACAGGGGTACGCCATCAACACCGAAATCCGTTCGGGGAGGCGTCGCGCGGAAGACATCATCGAGAAGTGCGCCCATCCTCACTTCAAGCCGTTGCTCCGGGAATATCTGCGAATCGCCGGCGGCGGGGACGAGCCGCGCGCGACCGACATGAGCATCCTGCAGGGCTGGTGGAAGGAATACGACGATGCCTGCCGCTGCTTCCCGGCTCCTGCGCAAGCGGTCGCCTAGAGAACTTTCGTTCCGCCGGGTGGAATAAGACGGTACGCCGGGACCTCAAACAAATGATCCTCTGACCTTGGCGGCGCCGGCACGGGCTTTTTCCGGTGCCGCTACCAGTGCAGGAGCTGGCGGAGGGCCTCGTATACCACTATGCCGACGGCAGTTGACAGGTTCAGGCTGCGCACATTTCCGGTTGTCATGGGAATCTTCAGGGAGCAGCCGCCATTGCTTCGGATCAGGTCCTGCGGCAAACCCGTCGATTCGGGCCCGAATACCAGGCAATCGCCGGCCCTGTATGCCTCCTGCGTGTAGGAGCGTTCCGCCTTGGCGCTGAAGTACAACCAGCGCGCATCGCTCAGGCGGGACTGGAGTTCCTCGAGGCTGTGCGCACGACGCAGGTCCACGAAGGGCCAGTAGTCGAGACCTGCGCGTCGCACGGACCGGTCGTCGATGCGAAATCCCAGTTTGCCGACCAGATGCAGCGGCAAGCCATTGGCAGCACACAGCCTCGCGATGTTGCCGGTATTCGGGTGAATCTCCGGTTCATACAGCACGACATGCAGCAGGTCCTCTCCGGGCATCGGGAACCTCCTTTTCAGCGGACTTGCAGCCTGGCAGTGCCGCAGCCCAGCACCCCGGTTGAGCCGGCATCGGGATCGCAATCGCGCGCTCGGGACCTCGCGCTTGACCTTTTCCGCCTCCGACCCTACACTAACCCTTCAGCCGTCATTATTCAGCCACAACCTTTACACGGGATGGTGCAGCATGACACATAATCTTTTTCACTCCCTGCAGGACTTCGACAAAGGCTTCGGACGGACCGGCCGGCTGTATTCGCTGCCGCAGCTTGAAAAAGAGGGCGTCGGCCGCATATCCCGGCTGCCCGTGAGCATCCGGATCGTGCTCGAATCGGTGCTGCGCAATTACGACGGGAAGAAGATCACCGAGCGGGATGTGCGCAATCTTGCGAACTGGGGCGCAACCGCGGAGCGGACCCAGGAAATTCCTTTCATCGTGGCGCGCATTCTGCTGCAGGACTTCACCGGGGTACCGCTCCTGGTGGACCTTGCGGCCATGCGGTCTGCCGTTGCCCGGATGGGGCGCGATGCAAAGCTGGTGGAACCCCTGGTGCCGGTCAATCTCGTAATTGATCATTCCGTGCAGGCGGATTTTGCGGGGACAACGGATGCGTTCCGGCGCAACATGGAAATGGAATTCCAGCGCAATCACCCCCGCTACCAGTTCCTGAAGTGGGGAATGCAGGCGTTCGACGCATTCAAGGTGATTCCCCCCGGAATCGGCATCTGCCACCAGGTGAATCTCGAGTACCTGGCCAAAGGAGTGATCGAGAAGGACAATGTCTGTTTCCCCGACACCCTGGTGGGGACTGACTCGCACACGACGATGATCAACGGGCTGGGCATCGTGGCCTGGGGCGTGGGTGGCATCGAGGCGGAGGCCGGGATGCTGGGCCAGCCGGTGTACTTCCTGACTCCGGATGTAGTAGGCGTGCACATGAAGGGCCGGCTGCAGGAAGGAGTGACGGCAACGGACCTGGTGCTGCACGTGACTCAGATGCTGCGCAAGGCCAAGGTCGTGGGGAAGTTTGTCGAATACCATGGCGAGGGGGCGGCCTCGCTCCCTGCCACCGATCGGGCAACCATCGCCAA
>Ga0113563_10000699_pt1 | contig 17088 bp, 16 predicted proteins | sample Mud3Dept3metaG_FD_80117 | JGI IMG/M metagenome (GOLD analysis project Ga0113563, IMG submission 80117) | Freshwater wetland microbial communities from Ohio, USA, analyzing the effect of biotic and abiotic controls - Mud 3 Core 4 Depth 3... | ecosystem: Environmental > Aquatic > Freshwater >...
GGAGATGTGTAAGAGCGTGGGAATTAATAAAGCCTGGACTCATAACAGAGGGGGTACGAGCGAATGAGTGCAGCCAAGTTCAAACCAAGAGTACTCGGTTTCGTCTGCCATTGGTGAGCGTACGGCGCTGCTGACCTGGCTGGAGTTTCCAGACTGCAATATACAACTGAAATGAGACTTATTCGTGTGATGTGTTCAGGTAGAGTCGACCTGGCCCACATATTCCGGGCCTTCGTGAATGGCGTGGACGGAGTCTTTATCGGCGCCTGCCATTTAAATGAATGCAATTATATTACTCACGGAAACTATCATGCCCAGAATACGGTGCTTCTCGGCAAAAGGATATTGGAACACGTGGGGCTCAATCCTGAAAGATTGAGAATCCAATTCATGTCCGGCGCTGAGGCGAATGTTTTTGTCGAATCTGTCAATGAGTGTATCAGGAAGGTGAAGGAGATAGGGCCGCTCGGCAAAGGCAAAGGTGAATCAGTAGGGAAGGATGAGCTGAAGTCGAGACTGGCCGATGTTGCACGGTTAGTCCCATACATCAAGGTGGTCAACCAGGAGAAGCTGACGTCACGTCTCCAGGACCCGGACGAATGCGAGAAGCTTTTTACCAAAGAAGAAATAGACAAGTTATTCAGCGACGTAGTCTCGTATTATGTAGACCCGGAAAAGTGTCAGGCCTGTATGACGTGTGCCCGGAGATGCCCGGTTGAGGCGATCATAAGCGCGAAGAACCAGGTCCATATCGTTGACCAGGAGAAATGCATAAAGTGTGGGACGTGTTTTGAAGTTTGCCCACCTCGATTCGGCGCAGTGACGAAGATTGTCGGCATGCCTGTTCCGCCTCCGCTCCCTGAAGAAAAAAGGGCTGTTGTCAGGAAGGCTAAAGAAAAAGAAGTTGCGTGAAACAAGGAAAGGGATTATCCTTGAAGAGAAGAGAACTCGATGTCTGAGGGAAGTATAAAGATTCGACTCATGAAAGCTGACGATTTTGACGCAATCGTCAGGATTGACGAGAGGGTGCTCAAGGTCGCCCGACCTGAGTACTATAAGATGAAGTTTGAAAAGCTCGTTCACTCCAAAGATTATGTACCCACATCACTTATAGCGGAAAATGAAGACGGCATGGTAGTGGGATTTGTGATGGGGGAACTCTACATCGGGGAATACGGGATTTCCCAGCAGAGAGCCACCCTGGACACGATCGGGGTCGATCCCGACTTCCAGCACAAAGGTATCGGTGAGCAATTGATCAGTGAATTTATGGATCATCTGAGAAGGCTAGGCGTTGAAAAGGTAAACACCCTGGTCGACTGGGACGATTCAAGCCTGATACGCTTCTTCAGCGGGAACCATTTCAGCCCTTCAAAAACAATAAACCTGGACCGCAGCCTATAATGCCCGCGATCTCTTCTGACGCAGTCTGAAGCCCGCCTGCGTCGGAAGCTTTACGCCGCCGGAACGCCTTTAGATAGGCAGCCGGTAGAGCCTCCTCGCATTCTCTTCGTATATCTTCATCCTGTCGTCGTCGCTTATGCTCATTTCCTCTATGGCGTTTATTGTCTGCCGGTAGTTCCTGTTTCCGAATTCCATGTCGCCAAGAGGCATGTCGATGCCGAAGAGTAGGTGTTCTGCACCGAAGAAGTCGAAGCCGCACATGAGCGCAGACGTGTTCCCGTAAAGCGCGGTGTCCGCGTAGAACATCTTGTAGTAGTCGATGGGTGCCTTGGTCAGTCCCTCAAAATATTTCAGTCCCCAGCGGAATTCGCCTAGGTCCTGGAACTGCTTGATTCTCTCTGCAAAGTAGGGAACCATGCCGCCGCAGTGATGCGTCACGAACTTCAGGTTCGGGTATTTCTCCAGCACACCGCTGAATATGAGACGGGTCATGGCTGCCGTGGTTTCATACGGCCAGCCGAACGTGTTGTAAAGCCTGTACTTTGACTCGGTCTCTGTCCTGTAGTCCGGGTAGTCCGGGTTCCGCATGGGGTGGATCAGTATCGGCAGGTTGTAATGAGACATCTTCTCATAGAGCGGCATGAATTCAGGAGCGTCGAGCGGCTTGTCGTTAACAGGAGTGTAGATGAGGACACCTCTCAGCCGCAGTTGATTGACGGCCCTGTCCGTTTCCTTTAGCGCTGCATCCATGTCGTTCATGGGCAGGCAGGCGACAGCCGCAGGGAATCTCTCGGGATACTTGGTGACGAGTTCAGCCATCTCATCGTTCAACGCCATTGCCAGTTCAACAGCATTTTTCGGCGCTGCAAGCTCCACAGATGGCCAGGACGGCGTAATCACCTGTACCAGGCCTTGATACTTGTCCATGATCCTGAACCTGGTGTCCATGTCGAAGAGGGGCGGAAACGTATCGATCATGTAGGCGCATTCCTTCGGAGCCGCTTTCCGAAGGAGATCTCTGTACTTGGGGGGTGCAATGTGGGACCATGCGTCAATCATTAATTGGTACGACTTTCTCATCTGTTTCCTCCTGCCGATGGTTTTGGTATTGTGGAAGACTGTCCTTACGGTTGCCGTCTATCCCGGCACCCGTTAAAAGGGTACCCGTATCTAACAGGTCTATGAATCAAGGCGACTTGGTATCGTAGCATACGGCATCCTACCAGAGGCGTAGCCGGGTGTCAAAAGAAATTGACAGAGAGACGGACAGCGTGACGGCAAAAAGAGGCGCGGCCATCACTTCTCCGGGTGGATGGCCTCGTTCTTAGTTTCCCTCAAAGCTTCGTACTCCCTGATATAGTACCGGAGCTGCCAGTCCCAGTCGTAAAGCTCGTTGTCCTTCACGTAATACCTCTTTATCCAGCGCCGGTCGAAGATCGAGTCATTCCTGAGATAGTACTGGACCTGCCAGTCCAGGTTGTACAAAGTATTCCCCCTCAAGAAATAACGAACCTGCCAGTTGAGGTCGTACACTGCCCGCAGGGGCTCGGCCTCGTCAACGGGTGCTGCAAGCGCGGTCAGCGCGCTCAGCAGAACGGCAGCGAGACTAATCAGTATGCTCACACGTGGGCCCACGCTATGTCACCGTCCGCGCCTGAATAAGCAAGTTAATAATCAAGTTCCCTGGGCACATGGCCCGTCCGTTTCTCTATATGGCACGATATGGCCTGATATGGCCTGCCTTGCAATCAATGAACACGCCCCCCTTACGCCTTGCCCTCATCTTTCCCCATGGTCTTCCAGAAAATTTCCTCCATCTCGGAAGTCAGCCTGGGTACTCCTTCGATCTCCGCCGTTCTAATTCGGAGGTCATACATGTTTTCCAGTTCGGGCAAAAGGCTCTTCACCTCCGGCGCTCTCTCCACTCTCTGGCTGATTGCAGTGCGCTGCTCGAGGGCCCGCTCAAAGTTTTTTCCGTCGATGGGAATGCCACAGAGCAGGTTCAAGACTTCCATCAGCCTGAGCTTTCCAAGATGGTCCTCATCCAGCACAACGTATTGGGGCAGAGAAACAATAAAGGAAAGTGATTCAAAGCCGAACTGGTGTGCTCTCTGTGTAATCAGAATGGTAATGGTTGTCGGACCCTGGTACTTGCTCGGGAAGGCTCCGGATTTCTTCAGTTCCTGTGCAGCTCCTTCGCCTGTCGCCCACCCATTGAGGATCAGGGGTCTGGTGTGAGGGACCGCATCATACATGCTTCCCAGGAGGATATACTTCTTCACCCCGAATCCCTTGAGAAGTTTGAGTACAGAATCTACATAAGACTCGGCAAGCGCGTGCGGTTCGAGGAGGTGCAGAAAGAGCAGGTCGTTTCCTTCATCCCTTCTTGCATAGTTGACGGTCAGGTTTGGAACAGAGATTTCCCGAACACCCTGCTCCAGATGAACCGTGGGGCGGTACCTGGTGAAATCAAAGTAATGACCAGGTTTGGCTAATCTGGCGAGTTCTCTGGCTCCGAACTGATCCTCTAGTTCGTTTAGAACCAGCGTACCCACATTATTCACATCGATCCAGGGCCTGAGAATGGCGAGCGCATAAGGGTCCCGCAATTCAGGCACGGGTTCAACCAGTTCAAATGCACCAATTCTCACGTGCAATCCCTCCAGTCAACACGTCGCACTCTGCAGATAGTATAAAACAATCCTGCCACCATGGAAACAGGTTAGCTGCGAGAGTGTGACGAAATTATGAGGGATTTCAGTACGGTTCTGTGGCCGCCTCCTTTATTATACCGGTGTCCTTGAATATCTTCTCTATCTTTACCCAGTGTGCTTTGAGGTGACGTTCCCACTCTACACTACCGTAAAAGACGGGAGTGAGATTGAGTTTCTCCTGTGTCGTTTTGAATTCGACGGTCTCTGTTCCCTTGGTGAGGCTGGCTTCCAGCTTCTTGAGCGCATCCGGCGGTATCCCAGCTGGCGCCACAATGCCGTGAATCGCCTCGTTCGCAAAATCATATCCAAGCTCTTTCATCGTGGGAACAGTGGGGAAATTGGGTAATCTCTTAAGTCCGTGTGTGACGAGGACCCTCAGTTGTCCGGAAAGAACGAACGGCTGCCAGTCGACTCCGGAAGAGCAGGCATCCACATGACCGCCCAGTAGTGCGGTGCGGGCCGGAGCGGTCCCCTTAAATGGGACATGGACCCATTTTATGCCATCCTGATGAGCAATAAACTCCATGGCGGTATGCATGCCCGTGCCCACGCCTGCGGAGCTGTATTTCACCTTGCCCGGGTTCTTCTTCGCATACTCCAGGAATTCCTGAATGGTCATCCAAGGCGCGTCACTTTTCACGAGGAGGGCCGTGTTCAATGAGGCGCTGTGGCCGACGATCGGGACAAAACTCTTTAACGGCTTGAAAGGGAACTTCTGCATAAGAGGGGTGTTGACCAGGGCGTCGTTAGGCACGGCACAGAGCGTGTATCCGTCCGGCTTGGCACTCGCAACGGCTCCAAGGGCCACGCCCCCGCCCCCGCCACCTTTATTTTCTACGACAATCGGCTTTCCCAACTGTTTTTCAGTTCCGATTGCCAGAGCCCGCGTAATGAGGTCTGCTGTGCCGCCGGCTTCGTTACCTACGATAATGGTCACCTGCCTATCGGGAAATTCGCTGCGAGCATCTCCGGAAAAAAATACCGGAATGAGGAGCATGAGACACGCAGCCGCCCAAACTAATCCTTTCAAGTTCTTGCTGTCAGCCATCCTACACCTCCTATAGAATTGACTTCCATTTTTCGCGGATCTTTGCCGCAAGTTCAGGGCTCGGCTCGACGGACGGGGGGAACTTGTCCTTCCACGTAAACGGCCTGCATGCCGTGATGATGCCTCTCGACATCTCAAACTGTCCACGCTTCCGTGCCTCCTCGGACAGCATGGGGTTTGAAGAACCGCTCAGGCAGTTCTTCACTATGTCTATCGAGTTGTCCAGGTCGACGCGCGTACCCAGGGCCCAGAGCACTTGCGATGCGTTTGACGGGTCGATGTCCTCGTCGACAACGATCACGAACCTGTTCTGGAAGTTGGTGGCACTCGACACCGCGGAAAGGAGACCTGCCTGCTTTGCATGCCCGGGGTAGCTCTGCTGGATGGAGACGACAACGATGCTGTGGAGCGCTCCCTCCTCCAACACCCAGACTCCCTTGACGTTCGGGACCTGCCGGTCGAGCTCGTTCCACAGGTACGCAGCCTTCTGCACGTGCTTTCCCACGGACCAGATCGAGGGGTACCTGTGGGGAGGATTACCCTGGAGGATAGGATTGTTCCGGTGGAGGATCGCCTTGATCCTGACAGCGGGCATGGTCCGTATGCCACCCGCATAGTACCCGCACCATTCACCGAAAGGTCCCTCCTGCCTGGTCTCAACCTCCGGAGGCACGATCTCGCCTTCAAGCACTATCTCCGCGCTCGCCGGTATGGGCAGGCCGGTAAGAACTCCTTTTGTCACCTTCACGGGCTCGCCCCGCAGGAAACCAGCGAACTCGTATTCGGAGACACCCCATTGCAGGCCATCCCAATGAGAGGCACCCCAGAGCGTCGGGTCCTGACCGCACGCGATTGCGACCGGACAGGGAAGGCCGCGCGCCCACCACTTCTTCCGCATCAACTCTCCGCGATGACCCGGCACCATGCTCATGGTGACGGTTGTGCGATCGTGGATCTGCGTGCGGTATGTCCCAAGATTGATCCAGCCATCGTCCGGGTCTTTAAGCACGCCGACGCTTCCTGTGCCGATGTATCTGCCGCCGTCGTGCTCATGCCACTTGGGAGTCGGGAACTTGTACAGGTCAACGTCGTTCCCGGTAAGTATGTTTTCCTTTACCGGGCCGTCATCCACCTCCACCGGTGGGATGAGGGTGACGTTCTTGAGCCGGTTACGCAGGGCTCTCACCAGGTCGAGTCCGCGGGCGTCCTCGGGCAAGCCGAGCGTGAGTGCGGTTCTCCTGGCCGTCGCGAACATGTTCGTCACGATGCGGAACCCCTGCGGATAGTCCTTGATGCGGTCAAAGAGCAGGACAGGGGAGTTGCCTTTGTCCGCCGCGAGGTGTGTGATGGTGCCGAGCTCGAGGTCCCAGTCCGCCCCCTCGATCTCTTTGAGTTCTCCAGCTTTCCGTGCCGCCTCAATGAAGTCTCTCAGATCGTTAAACACGTGTACCTCCTTAAGTAGTCTTATGCGTGATCCGTTTCATTTCATTTAACCCACGAAGCCCCGGTAGAAGTCCAGGAACGACTTCCGTGCAAGCTCGATATGGCGTTCCATTATTTTCTCGGGCTTCTTGTTGTTTCTGCCCCTCAGTGCGTCAATAATCTCCTGGTGGTCGCTGACGTACTGCTCGGGATTGTGAGCTAAGGCAACATGCGAATAGATGAATCGGAATATACGTTTGCGTAACTGCGATACGGCGTCGAGCAGTTCCTTGCTGCCGGTTGCCCTGGCAAAGAAAAGATGAAACTCAAAGTTGAGGGTGAGGTACTCGGCATAGTTCTTTTTTGCCGCGAGCCACCGAAGCCTGCTCGTCATCTGTTCAAGGTGTGTGAGGTCCCGCTCTGAAAGCTTGGGGCCAGCCATTTCGACCGCTAGGCTTTCCAGGCGGATGAGGATCCGGTGGAGCGTGTCCAGTTCTTCAGACGAATATTTTTTTACGAACACCCCCCTGTTTGTGACATTGACAACAAAGCCTTCAGATTCAAGCACGCGCAGGGCCTCACGGATGGGTGTCCTGCTCACGTTTACGATTTCACCTATTTCGCGTTCGTTCAGCCGCTCGCCCGGACCGTAGACTCCTCTTATTATTCTATCCTTCAGCAGTTCGTAAACAGTTACCCAGGCATTGCTGTCTTTAGGGCTTACGGAACCGGTTGAATCTGGCTTCCTCTGGGGCAGGGTTTTTGTGGGGCGTGATTGACGAACTTTATTCCTGGTATTGGCTTTTTTCACGTTCACACTGTCTTTCCTCGGTCCGCCTGGCATCTATGTTACGTGTCCCAGGTCCATGTCCTATTTCATCAATGCAGCAGGCAGAAAGAGGGCCAGCTGCGGGAAGATGAAGAGAAGTACGGCCAGAACCAGCATTGAGATCAGAAACGGGTAGACGCCGGCATAGATGATACCCATAGGCATTTTCGTAATATTCTTTATGATGAACACATTGACCGCAACCGGCGGGATAACATTCCCGATCACTAGGGTGGTACAGATCATGATCGCCGCCCAGATCGGGTCATACCCGAGCTTGAGCACGGCAGGAAAAAAGATGGGTGTCGCAAGGATGAGGAACGCAAGATCATCGATGAAGGAGCCCCCGATAAGGTAAAGGAAACAGATCATGATCATAACCACGTGGCGGTGCACCGGGAGATTGACAACCCAGTCTGCCGCTATGGTCGGTATGTTGGTGACCGCGATAAAATGGCCGAGTACCGTAGAGCCAGCTATAAGTATGAAGACCATGGCGGCCGTCCTGAGGGACTCGACGACCGATCGCACAAAAGCCCGCAGGTCTAACTGCTTCCTGAAAAGCGTGTAGAGGAGAACGGAAAGAGCACCCACGCTCCCTGCCTCTGTAGGCGTGAAAATACCGCCCATCAACCCGCCGACCATGAGGACGAAAATCACCATGGGCCAGACGATCTCCGGCAAGGTATCAACCCTCACGCTTTCGTTGTTCTTCCCTTCTCCTTTCGCCATTATCTTTTTGCCTTTTTTTCACGCGATTCCCAGCACGACCGGTGGGTTATTGCGTGTCATCTGATCTATCTCCTTCTCGGTGAGGCCAGCCCCCATGAGGGCCTCCACATAGTTCCTGAGCGCAACAGGGTTGTCAGGAAGCCTCATGTTACCCGAATCCGTTCCGAGCACGCAGTGTTCGGCACCTACGGTGCGGATCTGGCTCACGATTCGTTCCACAGGCACTGTCACGTGAGGCACGTCCGTGATGGCCATGTACGCGTGTTCGATGAAGATCCCCTGATCGGCCCACCGTTTCTGCGCATCCACAGGATAGTCGGGCATGTCCGTGGAGACTGCGTTGGCAAGGACCCTGCACCCCAACTCCCTGGCCCGTTTCACCAATACATCCACTTCAGGAACACTGAGATGGCCGCACCCTATATGCGACTTCGAGCCTTTGACCAGCTCAAGGATCTCCTCTACCTCGGGCAGCAGGCGGCCGTGGTCATCCAGGATGTAATACGGTTTCGCCCGCTTCTTGTAGGGAAAAATCTTCTGGTCATCCCCGTACATGGCCTGATGGTTCCTGGAGCTGTACGTGGGCATCTGTATCTGTTGTGTGCCTAGGGCCAGGGCGATCTCCACCACAGAGGGGTTTATCCCCCCCACTGCCTCGTTCAACATGATGGTGCCAAAGGCCCGTGTCTTCAGGCCAAGCTCGTTTATCGTGTCTGCCATGCTCGTCGTATTGTATGTGTGGTCGAGAAAAAGAAGCCCACCCATTTTCTCTTCACTCGCAAGCCTTGTTGCCCCTAGTGCAGTGAACCTTCTCTTCTGAATCGACGGGCCGGGGTGAACATGGAGATCATACATGCCTTCCAGACTTATCATGGCGAGCCTCCTCCGAATATGGTTTCTCTGGTTTCTTTGGTTTTTATGGTTTATCTGGTTTACCTTGTCTCTCTGGTCTGTCTAGTCCATTTCGTCCGTCTAGTCTCAGTGAACCAAGCACCAGGAACGAAGCACCAAGAACTCCTCAGTCTATCTGGTCCAACCAAAGAAACCAAAGAAACGAGAGAAACCCGAGAAACCAGTTTCATCTAATCTTGAACAGCCGTTGCGCATTAGCTCCCAGGACCTTCTTCATATCTTCCGGAGGGAGTTTGAGCGACATGAGCCCGGCCAGGTTTGCTTTGACGAATGTTTCACCCGCTTCAGGCCCGAACGGATAATCAGACCCGTACATCACGCGGTCAGACCCGAAAAAGGCATAGCCGCATGCATAGGCCTCGGCAGGCCCGCCGCTGAGGGCGCTATCACCGTAAATGTTTTTCCAGTATTCCGAGAAATCCCTGGACAGTCTGTCTTTAAGCTTTGGGAGGCCGAACTGAATCCTTCCCGCAAAATAGGGGAACATGGCGCCAAGGTGGTGCATGATGATCTTCAACGTGGGGAAGCGGTCGAGCACGCCTCCGAAGATGAGCCGCCACACCGCCTGTGTTGTGTCCATAGGCCACCCGAACCGGGACATGAGCATCAGTTCCTCGTCCATCAAAGGATACGACTTCCAATTGGTTGGGTGTAGCAGCATCGGAAGATCATGGGCTACCAGCTTTTCATAGAATGGGAAGTAGTCCGGCGAGTCGAGCCCCTTTCCCTGCTGATTTGTTGCAATAGTGACCGCACGGCAGTCGAGATGGTTGATGCACCGGTCCAACTCATCCAATGCGCTCTTCACATCGAGGAGAGAGATTGCGCAGACATTGACGAACCGATCGGGATAGGCTTTGCAGAGGACATAGTTGTCGCTGTTGGCGCGTCTGCATATCTCTGCTGCTTCCTGCGCAGTAAACCCGTCCAGGGTCTCCATGGTCAGGCCGAGCGCCTGCACCGTAATGCTGTGCCGCTCCATGACGGCAAGGCGAACCTCAGGGTCCGCATTCTGCGGCGGGCAGGCGAACTTCTTCGGGCCGTCCTTTTGCGGCGTCTTGCCTTCCCGTGACCACCGCGCTTTTTCTATTACTTCGATGAGGGCAGGGGAGACATGATGGCAGAATACGTCGACGATCATATCGTGATCTCCTTCACGTGGTCTTTACCTTCTCAAGATCTGAGACCTGTTCGTAACTGAGGGCTGTATTGTACCGGAAATTGTATTCTGAATCGTATGCCAAAGTATATTTTTCTGTCAAGAGAATTAATCTTGACCCCCTGCTTCCCGATCCCAAAGATTTTGTCCTTGCACGTCTGGTCAAAGATTGCTATACATAACTGGATAGGCTTCTTCGAAAAGATATGTCAGGATCGCCTGAGATCAAAAAAGAAATTCGGAGGTTTATCATGGTGCGTAGACGATGGATGACGGCAAAGGATGTGATGCAGGTAAATGCGTTCAAGTGGCCCAACAAGATCGGCGCCAAGGACCTCAACAAGGCATACACCTTCAAGCAATGGGATGAGCGCTCATGCAGGCTGGCGAACGCGCTTGCCGGTCTTGGCATGAAGAAGGGGGACAGGTTCGTCGTGCTCGCCTACAACTGCGTCGAGTGGCTGGAGATTTACGCTGCGGCGGCCAAGGGCGGATTTGTCTGTGTACCGATCATGTTCCGGCTCGCTCAACCTGAGATGGAATATATCATCAATCACTGCGAAGCAAAGGTCTTCGTCGTGGAAGACCAGTGGATCAAGACGGCAGATGCAATGAGGAAGAACCTGCCCACGATCGAGCACTACGTTTCTTTCGCGGTCGGCAACGATCACTTTGACGGGTACGTCGCGTACGAGGATATCATGGCGGCTGCAAGCCCTGCTGAGCCGGAGACGGTGGTCAGAGGCGCCGATCCCTGGGTCATCATGTACACGGGCGGCACTACGGGAAAGCCGAAGGGGGTGATCAGGTCACACGAGTCTGTTGCCGCACATTACTTCGTCAACATCATAGACCATGATTTCGTATTCGACGACGTGACGCTCCTCGTCATGCCCTGCTGCCACGTCAATTCTCTCTTTTACTCTTTCACCAATACCTGGGTGGGCGCCACCGCCATGGCCTACAACATGGTCAGCTTCAATCCCGAGCACCTGCTCAAAACGTTTGCCGAGCACCGGGTCACGTTCACCTCACTCGTCCCGACCCACTACATCATGATTCTTGCCCTTCCGGACGAGGTGAAGAATAAGTATGATGTAAGCTGCGTGAAGAAGCTGCTCTGCTCGTCAGCGCCTGCGAGGAGGGATACGAAGCTGGGTATACTCAACTACTTCAAGAACTCCAGTCTCTACGAGGCATACGGGTCGACGGAAACGGGCCTGGTGACGATACTGAAGCCACACGAGCAGCTGACCAAGCTCGGGTCGATAGGCCGTGAAGCAACCGGCACGAACTTGGTCAAGCTGATTGACGAGAATGGGAGCGAGATCCACGAGCCGAACGTCGTGGGCGATATCTATGCGTCCAGCCCCATGATGTTCGACGGTTATTGGAAAGATCCGGAACGGGCGGAGGCGGCCTTCAGAGGGGATTACTTCTCGCCGGGCGACTTGGGCAAACGGGATGAAGATGGTTACTACTACCTTGTCGACCGGAAGGCCAACATGATCATTTCCGGTGGCGAGAACGTGTTTCCGTCTGAAGTGGAGAACTGCATCGGATCAAACCCCAAGGTCAAGGACGTGGCGGTTATCGGCACGCCACACGAGAAGTGGGGTGAGCAGGTGACGGCGGTCGTGGTGCTTCATGAAGGACAAACAGCCACCGAAGAAGAGATATCGGGTTTCTGCAAGGGAAAGATCGCAGGCTATAAAGTGCCAAGAAAAGTGTACTTCATCAAGGATGAAGAGATGCCAAGGTCGGGTCCGGGCAAGATTCTCCACCGGGTGCTGAGGGAAAAATACGGCATGTGGAAAGATCACGTGTAGAACTGAGTAGCCGTCTCCATCATGTGTCGGGGAGTTGTCATTCGCGCTTTCAATGATTATGGTGAATCTATTCCTCGATCGTCCGAAGGGAGATAGCATGGAGAGAATGAGGATCTCATCAGGATCAGTGGCTGTTCTTGTGCTCCTTTTATTTAGCCAAACCAGTTTTGCACAGATCTTGCCAGAAAACCCGGCAAGAGGGGGCGAGGTCTTCAGAAATAAGGGCTGCGTGAAGTGCCATGCGATTGCAGGCGAAGGCGGCAAGACCGGCCCGGATCTGGCAAAGGTAGACCTGGGAGATACTCGACTCGATCTGGCTGCGAGGCTGTGGAACCACACGTCTTCCATGTTGAAGGAGATGGAGAGAGGAACAATTGAGAGACCAACGCTGACCGGGCAGGAGTTTGCAGAAATCTCAGCTTACCTGTACTTTCTGCGGTTCTTTGACGAGACGGGAAGGGCCTCCCAGGGAGCAACGGTGTTTGGCGATAAAGGATGCGGTACCTGCCATGCACGCTCGGGAACACGAAACGTCGGCGCACCGGGCCTCGACTCCTTTCCGAAGAACACCTCACCTGTTTTCCTTGCGAAGGCCATCTGGAACCATAGTTTGGAGATGATGGCGCGCATGGTTGAAATCGGCATGAAATGGCCCATATTCAGGGATTCCGAAATGATCGACCTCGTGGAATATGTCAGGAAGAACGCAGAGGGAGCAGAGGATCTGGCTTTCGTGAGGCCGGGCAATCCCAGAGAAGGGCAAAAAATCTTCGCTGCCAAGGGTTGCGCCAAGTGCCATTCCATTAATGGCGAAGGGTCAAAGGGAGGCGTTGATCTCGGCAAGACAGCCAGAATGTATTATGCGAGTCTCACGCAGATCGCTTCCGCACTCTGGAATAAAGGGCCCACCATACTGGTCGGCATGGCGCAGACCCAGTTCGGCAGCACCAACTTCTCGTCTCAAGAGATGGCTGATCTGCTCTCCTACCTTTACTTTCTCCATTTTATTGATGGGCCGGGGAACGCAGAAAAAGGAAGACAACTGTTCGTAGGGATAGGGTGCGCACGTTGTCACGGTGTTGACGAGAAAAGTGGCAAGCTGACATACATTGATCTTACAAGATACAGGAACGCGGCACCGACCGAGATCGTCGCCGGCATGTGGAATCACACCGTGCAGATCCAGAGGGCTGTTGGAGAGCAAGGCCTTCCGTGGCCCCAGATACAGAGGGGGCAGATGGCCGATCTTCTTGAATACATGAGGAGCCCGTTAAAAAGGGATTGAAAGAGTAGCCCAGGATTGAGGAGGGTTTGAGAATGAAAAAGAAGTTGTTTGTTCCTCGGGTGATGCTGGTACTTCTGGGGCTCGCCGGGAGTGCTTTTGGCCTTGAGTTTTCATCCGACATGGTGATGACGACCCAGGGACAGACGCAGACTTCGAAGATCTGGTCAAAGGATAATAAGGCCCGCATGGAGTCGGGCGCGCAGCCCGGTTACACCATCATGCGGATGGATAAGAACGTTATGTGGATGGTAATGCCTGACCAGAAGGCATTCATGGAGATGAAGTACGACCCCGCGAGGGGGCCAAGGACGGAGGAGAAAGTACAGGGGGAGGTGGCGAGGAAGCTCATTGCAACCGAGACGGTCAACGGTCATCCCGCCAAGAAGTACGAGGTTACATACACGGATGCCGGCAGGACAGAGCGGATGTATCAGTGGATAGCAACCGATATCAACTTTCCGGTGAAGATGGCTGCGATTGACGGGAGTTGGGTAATCGATTACAAGAATATCAAGATAGGAGCGCAGGCCGATTCCCTGTTCGAGGTGCCTGCGGATTACCAGAAGATGGCTATGCCGGGACTCGGCTCAATGCCTGCATCTGGCTCGGCGCCCGGATCCGCCCCGGTGCCCGGCGGGACCGCAGCGGGGGCGCCTGAAGAAACGGCTGCACCGAAGAGTGGGGGAGAGCCGAAGAGTCTCTTCGACAGGTTACCAAAGATCAATCTACCGAAATGGTAGCAAGAAGGGGTATCGAGGTCGGGCTGCCGGGGAGGGCCGCATTATGCATGCCAAGGTTAATCTGAGCAAGGATCTAAGAAAGTTTGCAGTAGAGCAACTGGGGCTTGACCTCTTCGGGATAGCTCCGGCAGAGCGTCTCCAGGGTGGCCCGGAAGGAGGGCGTCCCGCCGACTACCTTCCGAATGCCAGGTCCGTATTGGTCGGGGCGATGAAAATACCGGACGCAGCGGTCGACGTTGCCGGACACTACGAGGAGCCGGGGAAAACGCTCGGTCCGTACATGTGGTATGGCTACGTGATACCCAACTGGGAGCTTTCATCAGCAGCAAGCCGCCTCGCCAAGTTTCTGGAGGCCCGGGGCTTCAAGGGCCTTCCCTTTCCTCCGACTGGATTGCTCTACCGGTATGGAAACAGGGCCGACTTCTCCCACAGGCACGCGGCCGTAGCAGCGGGTCTTGGCCAGTTCGGCTTCAGTGGCCTGTTCCTGAGTGCTGCGTTCGGGCCGAGACAGAGACTCGTCTCGATCATCACGGACGCGCCTCTCGATCCATCACCTATGTATGACGGGCCGAAGCTTTGCCAGCCTGACGTCTGTGGGCAGGCCTGCATCAAGTCTTGCCCGACCAGGGCGATGACCGGGAAAGTTTCTCTTTCGATTGCAGATAAGACGTTTGAGTATGCCAGGCTGCACACGGTCAAGTGTAAGTGGCCGTTTCCCGAAAAAGGTTTCAGGAGAACGAAGGTGGCGATGCCCGCTGATCCAACTGATGATGACCTGCGTGAGGCGGTGAAGTCTACAAAGCTCCACCCGTATGATGCCTCCTTGACCCAGTTTACGTTTGTTCCACAGTGCGGGGCGTGTATATTCACCTGTCCGTCACCTTTTACCAAGCCGTCTTCATTCATATAGCTTCGTTGCCTTCGCCCTGCCTCACTCCGACGTACTTGAAGTACGCCTCCGTTCGTCAGCGCTTGAGCGTCTCGCTCTATTTTTGAATACGGCTTGGTAATATGCGGCGCGGACATGGGCGGAGAGCTGTGAAATCTGATCGCCTGAGATGCGAAAGTCCTTCCGGCCTTCAGCAGTTATGGCGTTATGGTGGAACAATTCCTACACGCATTCTTTCCGGCTGAAACGAAGCTCCTAAGTGTTTCGTGAGCGGTATATCCAGAAGAGTACTTCTGTAATCGAGTCCGTCCTTGTTGCAGCCATCATCGAATGTTACGGTCGGTAATAGCGCGTGGAGATAATCGGGGTGATTCTTAGAACTGTCGCTTGGATCAGAACCAAGTTAATGGAAACCCACAACAACCAACTCCGCTTTTGCTAATATTGCAATGTCTTCCGATGGTGGCTTAATGGAAACTGTTTTATTTTCCATACATTTCTTTCTTGCCTTTTTGGGCAAACGGGATGTATCATCTTGGAGAAGACGCGGCTCGCATAGTAGTGTTGGGCAGGGAGCTACACATTGGCTTGGACGACTGTTATGGGCGGAGAGAAAGACATGACAGCTAAAGACAGCAAATCAGCTCAAAAACCCGACTTAGTATTGGATGATCTGAAGACCAAAGGCTTATTGGATGATCTGACAATTGAGGCAGAAATAATCAAACGCCTGGGCTCGGATGATACGACAAAGGAAGAAAAAGAAGAATGGGTCAAACGCTTGCCCCGCCGAGGCTTATCGCCGCAAGCCGAAACACTTATCAGACTCTTTCTGGGACCGTCGGCGGATGATTTATTGAAACCAGAAAACTGGCCAACTCCTAAATGGTATTTTGATAAGAAGGTAACGAAGATTGAAACATATGAAGAGCATTTCGCTTTCCAGTTACAGACCAGGTACATGGAGCTCGAAACTGATTTCCGCTCCGTCTTAGGTAATTTCCCTAATAAAGCGGATATCGTGACCGCGTCCCGAATAGCCGACATACTGCACTCGGCACGGGGAAGTCTCGAACGAGGTGAGATCGAACTCTTGACGGTTTCAAGTTCGTTGGATCTTGTTGAGAGATATATGGTCTGGCTATATCCAGATTGGGTAGCAAGAGCTCGGATCGAAGGAATACTACTTCGACTTGAATCGTTGTCATTCAAAGGAAAAGAGTTGTTAAAGGAGAGGCTCTCGGGCCTATCTAAACCAGAAAAGGAAACTCATCATGGAGAAGTCCGATCAGTTCTAGATGAGGCAATTGGATTAATCAATGCAGAAGTTGTTCAAGAGCGCATCGGGAGAGGTCTGCAGATTAATCGGCTCAAGGCCTTGAGACTTTGGGGGCTCGTTGTCCTCTTGATATTCTTGCTCGCAGCGCCACTCGCAACAAACATAGAAAACATTGCTGGTTGGCCTTCTCAGCTGATCGTTAGTCAGGGAGTAGGGGTCTACAGTTGGATGAACGCTGTGGCTATGATGGTACTGGGTGCAGTGGGAGGATTCCTTAGTGGATTGCTTCAAGCTCGAAGTACGCGAATCACGCTGACCGAGTACCTTGAAAGCATGCTCAAATTGCAGCTCAGGCCATTGGTGGGCGCTCTTGTAGCCTTGATCCTTTACACAATCCTATCTTGGCAAGTCTTACCCGGTATTACTATTGTAAATGCCGGGTCTTATTTTCTTATCGCTTTTTTATCAGGATTCTCCGAGAGATACTTCCTCCGCTTGCTGAAAACCCAGGCTAAGGATTCAAATGAAGAAACCAAGGCGTTAGAGAAGGCAGAGAAATAAAGCCTCGACAGTGGACAACTCGCAGAAACAAAATGATCGCACAAGCAAATCCAGCTGACTCGTTACACTAGCGGCTGATTTTAGCGCTACTCCATTTCAATTCGTAATTCGTAACGTCAAGACTTTTCAAAGCCGTTTGTTTGTGGGTGGAGCAGAGCATCGACTCCTTCCTCCTACCTTTACTTCCTGTATAACTAGTCGTGAAAGGCGTTAAGATTGCCCCAAGGAAGGCAGGGGGACTTACTTCTTCCTGGGTCGCGGAACCCTCATTTTCAGTCTGTCCCC
>Ga0113563_10000701_pt1 | contig 17048 bp, 11 predicted proteins | sample Mud3Dept3metaG_FD_80117 | JGI IMG/M metagenome (GOLD analysis project Ga0113563, IMG submission 80117) | Freshwater wetland microbial communities from Ohio, USA, analyzing the effect of biotic and abiotic controls - Mud 3 Core 4 Depth 3... | ecosystem: Environmental > Aquatic > Freshwater >...
GAAACAAAGCATGCAACCCGACGCCGTCAAACGCATCACCTCTTTCAACCCGCCGCTGCGCACCTTGATGGGTCCTGGCCCATCGGACGTGCCGCAGCGCGTGCTCGACGCCATGGCGGGGCCCACCATCGGCCATCTCGATCCAGCTTTCGTCGGCATGATGGAAGAGCTGAAAATTTTGCTGCGTTATGCCTTTCAAACCGAAAATGAATTGACCTTCCCGGTTTCCGCGCCCGGTTCGGTGGGCATGGAAACCTGCTTCGTCAATTTGCTGGAGCCAGGCGATAAGGCCATCGTCTGCGTCAACGGCGTGTTCGGCAATCGCATGGTGGAGAACGTCAAGCGTTGCGGCGCGACGCCGATCATCGTGCAAGACGCGTGGGGCGAGCCGGTCGATGCGAACAAAGTGGAAGCCGCGCTCAAGGCCAATCCCGGCGTGAAAGTGTTGGCCTTCGTGCATGCCGAAACTTCCACCGGCGTGCAATCGGATGCCAAAACCTTGGCCGCGCTGGCGCGGCAATACGGCGCGCTGTCCATCGTCGATGCCGTGACCTCGCTCGGCGGCACGCCCTTGCTGGTGGACGCCTGGGGCCTGGATGCCGTGTATTCCGGCAGCCAAAAATGCCTGTCTTGCACCCCGGGCCTGTCGCCCGTGAGCTTCAGCCCGCGCGCCGTGGAGACGGTGAAAAACCGCAAGACGCCGTGCCAAAGCTGGTTCATGGATTTGAATCTGGTGCTGGGCTACTGGTCCGCAGCCAAGCGCACCTATCATCACACCGCGCCGATCAACGCGCTGTATGGCCTGCACGAATCCTTGGTGATGTTGAGGGACGAAGGCCTGGAAAATTCCTGGTCGCGGCACCAACGCAATCACGAAATGCTGCGCGATGGTCTGCAAAAACTCGGCATTTCTTACCTGGTGGCTCCGCCCTATCGCTTGCCGCAATTGAACGCAGTGCGCATCCCCGAGGGCGTGGACGATGCCGGCACGCGCAGCCGCCTGTTGAATGAGTACAATTTGGAAATCGGTGCCGGTCTGGGCGATCTCGCCGGCAAGGTGTGGCGCATCGGGCTGATGGGTTACGCCAGCCGCCAAGAGAATGTGAACAAATGCCTGGCAGTGCTGGGAGAGATTGTTCGCAAGTGAATTCGGGCGCAACAGTATAGAAATTCCTGGCTTGCCCCATCCATGCGTATTCAACACATTCGGCAACGTCTGCGCGAGTTGGGCGCGGCACCCTGCCATGAGGGGCGCGTGCTGCGCGCCTGGGTGCAGGGGCGCTCCCTCGACACCCAAAGGCGGCGCGCCGAAAACTTTTTGCCCCTGGCCGTGCGTGAAGCAATGCCCGGCCTTTTCGCCGAGTGGCAGGGCTTGGCGTGCCTGCATTCCGAGCACCCCGGCGAGGATGGCTCGTCGCGCCTGCTGGTGGCGCTGGCCGATGGCCAGACGGTGGAAAGCGTGCTGCTGCCGCGCGCTGGGCTGTGCGTCTCCACCCAGGTCGGTTGCGCCGTGGGCTGCGTGTTCTGTATGACCGGCCGCAGCGGTTTGCGGCGTCATTTGGGCAGCGCCGAAATCGTCGCGCAGGTGGTGCTGGCGCGCCGCCATCGCGCCGTGAAAAAGGTCGTGTTCATGGGCATGGGCGAGCCGGCGCACAACCTGGACAACGTGCTGGAGGCCATCGACCTGCTCGGCACGGAAGGCGGCATCGGCCACAAAAACCTGGTGTTCTCCACCGTCGGCGACCGGCGCGTGTTCGAGCGGCTGTCCCAGTCCACTGTCAAGCCCGCCCTGGCGCTCTCGCTGCACAGCACCGACGAAGTCTTGCGCCGGCAACTGTTGCCCAAGGCGCCGCACATCGCGCCAGCCGAACTGGTTGCACTGGGCGAGGCCTACGCCCGCGGCACCGGCTACCCGATCCAGTACCAGTGGACTTTGCTCGAAGGCATCAACGACACGGATGCGGAGTTGGCAGGCATCGCGCGTTTGCTGGCCGGCAAATACGCCGTGATGAACCTGATTCCCTATAACACTGTCGAGGGCTTCGACTACCGCCGCCCCAGCTGGGAGCGCGCCGCCGAGATGGCGCGCGGCTTGCACCGGCAAGGCATCCTCACCAAGCTGCGCCACTCCGCGGGGCAGGACGTGGAAGGCGGTTGCGGGCAACTGCGGGCGCGGACGATGGTCGCGGCGAAGGGCGCGTTTGCCGGCTGATGGCGCGGCCCCTTTCCTGCACGGCCGCGAAACACGAGGCGACGCGATCGCGTTAAAAGCGATTGACCCCATTTCCAAAAGTGTTGCTTTTCAAGCGCCAGCGGCTATAAATAAAGTCGATCGTTCCAAAGCTTTGGATTTCTCGGGTAACCCGGCTTTCGGTAAAACAAGGCTCCGGTCATCGCCTGGCCATTTCATTGAAGTTGACCGCGCACAGTCAGCATTGCCCATAACCCGAGGAAACCCCGCTTTGGAAGGACGGACTTACTGACTTAGAAGGAGATCGGATCATGCAAATCAGGACACGAAGGAATGGCGGCGAATCATCGCTACAGGACGTGGCGGCGGCTTGGAAGAGCGAGGTTCATGATTTTGCTTGGAGCAACTCCAAGTCGGACACCTGGGCGGTTGAGCTTGCCAAGAAGCTAAAAGTAGCGCCGCTGAAAGAAGGGCCAGATAAACCGGGCTCGCAGAGTATTCATTGAAACTCGTTCTGCGTTGGGCGATAAACGACAGGGGCGGGTCTTGCATTAATACATCACGCTGATCCGCGGTAACACGCGACGGGAGTGCGTGATCGCGAGTTCCGACCCTGGGCACTCGCACGCTCGGCCGAAAGGTTGGGTGTCATTTTGAATTGACGCTGGGTATTTGATTTTGGGCCGGATAGCCTGGGACAATGCACGTAAAAGCCCATATCGCCCCGAGACTATTGATCCGGCCAAAAGATGTTTGAAGTTATTCTTCAGCCAATTCCGCATTCAAGAGTATCGCGTCACTGTAGCGCCGGCATCCTTGCCGGCAACCAATTCTGCGGGCAGGGGCTGATGCCGGCAAGGATGCCGGCGCCACCACTACGTCGTTCTCGCAACGACCAAGTAAAAACCCAAAATTATTAGACAAACGTTTGGCAAAATTTATTTCATGGCGCGAATCCATTCGACGGTGGCTATCCGTGAAAAGGGACTTTATACTGGCCATGGCCTGCAGCGTAGCGTGAGCAGAGATTCCGATTTACATAACAACGAGAGCACAGACTTAGGTGGCCTTGCCGTGTTTCATGCCTACACGATCTTGACCTTGAGCAGATATGGATTTACCAGCTTGTTCCGCTTGTCGCTGATCTGCGGATTAATCGCGGCAGCCTATGCGCAGGGCGTGCGGGCATCACAGAATACATCGCCCGCGGTCTCCAATGCCGCGCCGCTCGATCTTCAAGTCAACGCCGGTTATCAGTTCGATGACAACGTAACGCGAGCCGGCGCGTCGCCCGACCAGCTTTCCGATCAATCCCTCAACCTCGACTTGAGCAAGCGCTTGATCTTCCCGCTGAATGCGAACACGCGTGCGCTGTTGAGCTTCGATCTGGGCGGGGAAAAATTTCGCAACTTCGACGGCTTGAGCCGCTTCACCGCGGGCGTGCAGGGCGAGTGGCAATACCGCAGTTCCGCTGCGTTTGACGCGCCGACCTTCGCGCTGTTCGGGCGCGTCGCTGCCGAGCAGTTTCAATCGGCTTTGCGCGACGGCTACCGTTATAGCGTGGGTGTGTCAGTGCAGCAGGCGCTGACGGATCGCATCAGTTTGTTCGGCGCTTTGTCCCACAACGGTCGCGCAGCCGACAATAGCGTTTTCGACAACCAAGACAATGCCGTGCGCCTGAATCTGGATTATCAGATCAATGCCGCCAATACCTTTTACCTCGGCGCGGAATACCGGCGCGGCGATAGCGTGACCACGACGTCGCCGTCCAGCGAAAACGCCAGTATCGCCACCGCCTTGGTGCAGAACGATGACGCCTATTCTGGCCGGCAGCTGACAAGTTACCGCTTCGATGGCGAGACCGTGTTGACGACGCTCGGTTACAACCTGGCGCTTAATGCGCAAAGTTCGCTGGATTTTTCCTGGCGCAGGATACGGACAACGCCGGATTTGCGGGAGAACCTGATCAGCGTACCTTCGCGTTATACCGCCAATCAGTATTTGCTGGTTTTCCTGCTGCGCTTCTAGCGACCCGGACTGTTGCCCTCTCTCCGGCTCTCTCCCGCAAGCGGGAGAGAGGGACAAGGACTCGCTGCGCGACAGTGGTTGCCCTCTCTCCGGCTCTCTCCCGCAAGCGGGAGAGAGGGACAAAGTCTCGCTGCGCGAGTTGCTTTAATACTGGCGGCGGGGCGTGCGATAGGCGTCGTTGGCAAATACGAACGGCGGGGTGCGTCCCACCAAGGTTTCGATCAAGGCGAGTTCCTGGTCGGTGTGGTTGATGAAGGGCGCGTCAACGATATGCTGGCCGCGCGCCGCATTTTTCAGGATGGTCAGCGGACGGTCGTGATGCTGGGCGGTGACGGTGATTTTGCTGCTCGGATCGGCAATGGCCGCGACATCGGTGACGCCATAGCATGTGCAAAAGTAGGTTTGTTCCGGCGACGACTCCACATAAAACCCCGTGCCGCGGATGCCGATGGATCCCGTAGACGTCTCCACGCGCAGCGGCGTGTCGCGCGACACCGACAGCAATTTTCCATTCAACAAGCGCAAGGCTGTGATCAGTAGTGTGGTTGCGGATTGCTTCGCGGCTTCCAGCACCAACTGCCCCCGGTCGCGTAACAGCATGGCGTGGCCGCCGATCACGAAGATGATCTCGCTGTCCTTGCCGGTGGCGATGGTGTCGCCGGGAGCGATACGGGTTTGCAGCGTCGCAGTTTTACCATTGACCATGGCTTGGCCGGTAATGCGGTAAATCGACTGGTTGGCGGGTAATTTTCCAGGCTTGTTGCCGAAGATGCTGTCGGCCAATGCATTCGCACCCGGCAGCATGCTGGAAAAGAGGCCGGTGCTGAGTGCCTGGATCAGCAAACGCCGGCGCGGGTCTTGCGTCGAATCTGGGTGTTTCATTTGGCTTTTCTTGGTAAGAAAGAATTTATTTTACCGTTGAAAACACGCGCAGAAGGTTTGGTTGCGATGCTAAACCGTTCCTCGGCCCAGGCTAGCCATTCATCCGAATCTCCCATACCGTTGAAATAGTGATTTATCATAAATAAAAAAGCGGAGGGCGGACGAGCAGGGCGTTTTCACGCTGGTGCTTGTTAAAACAAAAAGCAGGCTGCGATCCAAGGGCCAAATAATATGGGGCAACTCGGTACCTGACTACGAAAAATCCAAGATAAATTTCATTTTTTTAATTCAAGTAAAAACATTCTTGGTCGTAGTCGATAGCTAGGTAAGTCGCAAAGGGCAAACCCACCGAAAGGTGGGGACGCAAAGTTTCCGGTCTAAGGGGTTCACCTATGACAGCGGGGCCGCCGTGTTACAAAACACGTCCAATCTCTGTTATTTGTTTTCTCCCTTCGCTCGACAACGCTGTCTCGCATTACAAAGCGGCCATCATTGCCCATGGCTTATGCTGGCTTGATATGCTCTTGGCGGAAAAAAGAGCGGTTAAGAAATTCAGTCAATAAAAAGGAGAAACCATGTTTGATCTTTTTAGCGTAAATGAAGCAAGGGCAAAACCTGTAAACGGTCGACACTCGATCGCGGGAATGTTGAGCGCCGCTGCGCTGCTCGCCATGACGGCCCTGGTTCCGGCCATGGCTAACGCGGATGAGGGCAAGCTCCGGGCTAGATCAGACTTTCCGTCGATGCGCTTAAACAAACATGAGCAAGGCGATGCAGCGGTGCGCGCACTGGGCAATAAGCTGCCTGAAGTCGCCAAGTGGTATGGCAAGACGCCGGAAGAATTTGCCGCCACCATGCGCCGCGACAGTCAGGCGCGCCTGGATCGCGATGGCCGGATGTATTATGTCGAAGCCGGAGCAACAGCGACCGGCGGCACAACGGCGCTCGTGTCCGGCCAACTGCTGCCCGCCGATCAGACTTTTCTGCTGCATAGCCGCCCTGGCGCGCAGCGCGTGATCTATCTGGATTTCAACGGCCACATTGCAAGCGGCACCGCTTGGAATAACTCTTATGGCCTATCCGTCATCGATGCGCCGGCATTCGACTTGGATGGAAACCCTGCGGCATTCAGCGCAACGGAGTTGGATCGCATCCAATATATTTGGCAGCGGGTTGCGGAAGACTATGCCGCGTTCGATGTGGACGTCACGACCGAGGAACCGCCGGCGGACGTGTTGGCGCGCAGCAGTTCTTCCGATCTGACCTTTGGGACGCGCGCGGTGATCACCAAGGATTGGACCGCTGCAACCGCCAAACCTTGCGGCTGCGGCGGCTTCGCCTATGTCGGCGCGTTCGACGACACCAGCGAGTTTTACAAGCCGGCCTACGTGTTTTACAACCAGCTTGGCAGTGGCAACGAGAAATATGTCGCCGAAGCCATCTCGCATGAAGTCGGCCACAACCTCGGCCTGTCGCATGACGGCGTGATTAATGGCGCCTCGTATTATGCCGGCCATGGTAGCGGTGCGACCGGCTGGGCGCCGATCATGGGCGTTGGCTATTACCAAGCGCTGGTGCAATGGAGCAAAGGCGAATACGCCAACGCCAACAACACCGAGGACGATTTTGTCCGCATCCAGCAATTCGGCGCACCGCTGCGTGCCGACGATCACGGCAACACCCAGGCTACGGCCACTCCCCTGCTGGCCAGTACGGCGGCTGGCGTGACGACGCTGAGCGGCGACGGCGTGATCGGCGCGCGGACTGACGTGGATTTTTTCAGCTTCAGCAGCGGCGTCGGCACGATGACCTTGAATATCACCCCCGCCGCCCGCAGCGCGAACCTCGACCTGGTCGCTGAGTTGTACGATGCGAATGGCGTTTTGGTGGCCGCCTCCAATCCGGTCGATGCCTTGAATGCAAGCATCGTCATGAATAACCCGACCTCTGCTACTTACTTCTTGAAGGTCGATGGCGTTGGCAAGGGCGATCTGGCGACCGGCTATTCCGACTATGGCAGCTTGGGCCAGTACATCGTCAGCGGCAGCGTCAGCGCCGCGGATGGTCAGCCGCCGGTGGCCTTGGCCGCAGCCACGCCGACTTCCGGCACCGCCCCGCTCACGGTGAATTTCTCCAGCGCCGGTTCCTACGACCCGGATGGCAGCCCGATTACCTATAGCTGGAATTTCGGCGATGGCAGTGCGGTATCGACCGCGGCCAATCCCGCGCATGTGTATGCAGCCGGCAACTATACTGCGACCTTGACCGTGACCGACGCTAGCAACGCCGCCTCGCTGGCGACGCTGTTGATCAGCGTATCGCCTGGCGCCACGCCAAGCATCCGCGTGGAAAAAATCGGCATGAACTTGTCGGTCAAGCGCAGCGGCACGCGCGCCACGGCCAACGTCACCGTCACCGACGTCAACGGCAAGTTGATCAGCGGCGCGTCGGTGAGGGGAACTTGGAGCGGCGTCGTCAGCACCACCGGCAGCGCGACCACGAATACGAACGGCCTGGCGCGCTTCACTTCGCCCAGCACCAAATCGCGCGGCACCTTCACCTTTACGGTAACCGGCATCGTGCTCAGCGGATCGACTTACGACGCGAGCAAAAACAAGCAGAGCAGCGCATCCATCGTTTACTAAGTCGTAGCAGAAAAGCAATTTAAAAAGCCCCAACCGTCAGTGGCGGTTGGGGCTTTTTTTTTGGCGCTGGAAAGAATCGAATTAGCGTCCGAGCAATAAGCGCGTGCGCTGCGCTTCGGCCGCCGGGGCGATGGCCTCCGCCATGCCCTGCGATACGGGCGCACACAGGGATGCGCTTACCTCGGACACCAGCGCCGGGGTGACCGGCTGGCCGGATGCAAGCCCCAGATAAGTTGCGGCCAGCGTCAGATCTGGCTGGGGTTTCTCCAATTCCTCCTGCATGTCCGCCAGCAAGTAGCGCACCGTCGAAGGGTTTTGCGTGGGCTGCTGCTGCGTGAGGTACTGCGCCACGGCATCGATGCGGCCGCTGTTGTTGCCGCTCATGCGATCCTGCGGGCTGGCGGCAGCGCTGACTTTCGAACACTTGCCGAATTGCGTGACGTTCAATGTCACGGTAGTCGTGGTCGTGCCAGGCGGTTGCGTCGGTGGCGTCACGGGATCGGTCGGGTCCGTGGTTCGCCCGCCGAGATAACCGGGGCGCGAGGTTTCCGTGCTCCGTGGCCCGTTGTTCTGCGTGGGGCCGCCGAGCGTGGATGCACTGCCGCCGGGACTGGGATTGCTGACACCTGCGGCGCCGCCGCGGTTGGAAGCGCCGCTCGCGCCGCCGCCGACCGTGCCGCCCGCAGGGCCGAGCGCACCGCTATTGTTCTTTCCTTGCGCGCCGACATTTGGCGCCAGCGCCAGCGCGGCCGCAAACAGCGCGAACGCGAACAGCGGCCGTGTGGCCTGCAATCGCTTATTGCGGCTTGGCATTTTTCGCCCCTTCCTCGGCCTTGGCTTTAGCCAGCGCAACACGCTGCTGTTCGGCGACCTGGGCGATTTCCTTCGCTTGTGCATCGCTCATGCGCGCGCACAATTGAAAGCCTATTTGCTTGACCGTATCGGCCGTGACCGGCGCCTTCGCCACGAGCCCCAGGTAAGTGCCCGCCAGTTCGGTGTTCGGCGCTCCTTTGACCAGTTCGTTTTGCAGGCTGCCCATGATATACGGCGAGACGATCTTGCCGCTCGCCGCGAGCGCGGGATCGACCAGCCCGCGCGCCGCGTTTAGCCGCAGCAGATTGCCGCCGCTGAACTGCTGCGCGGCCGGCATGTTCGATGCCACCCCTTCGCAGCGCGGCGAGGCGTCGAGTGCGCTGCGGATATTCACCGATGGCCCGCCGCCCGAACCTGCCGTAAAGTCCGTCGTCGCGGTCAGGGTCGGATCGCTTGTTGCGTCGGTGTCGGTCGTAGCGGGTGTCGGTATCGCTTCCGGCAAGGTGAAGCCGCCCCAATAGCGGAAGCGGCCCTGATCCGACGGACTCAACTCCGAAAAACCCGCGCCGTAGCGGCCGATGCCTTCAGGTACTTGATCGTTGCCGTGCAAACCGCTGCCGCCGCCAAAACGATCGCCACCGGCCTGGTGCGAGGAGCCGGCGCCGTGCTGGCCGCCAGCGTGTCCTTGATGTCGGTATTTCGTGCCATGCCCTTTGGCTTCGCCGCCGCTATCGCCGTGACCACTGCTGCCGCCGCCGCTGTCGTGACCGCCGCTGCTGCCGCCGCTGCTGTGCCCGCCGCTGCTGCCGCCACCGCCACCGCTATCATGACCACCACTGCTGCCGTCGCCACTGTCATGGCCGCCACTGCCGCCACTGCCACCACTGCCACCACTGCCACCACTGCCGCCACTGCTATGCCCACCCGATTCTTGGGCGTGTGCTTGGCTGATTAATCCAGGCGTAACTGCTCCGGTGATGCGTTCGAGTGAGAACAGCGCGCCACCCATTGCGAAGATGGCCGCTGTCAGAAATGCTGTCTTGCGTTTGATTGAAACGTTCACTGCTGTATTTCTCCAGCACAAGGTAATGAGGAATGATGCCGGGTGCTTGCACACCCGGCAATCTTATTGCTTTACTTGTTAGCCGTGTGCTTCGGCAATCGCTTGGCGCACCGCTTCGGCGACGGCGGCTACGTCGGTTGCCGACACGCCGACCGGCAACGCCAGCACCATGATCTTGTTGATCGCATCGACGGTGGCAGTACTCACCGGGACGGTCTTGTCGGATGCCGAGCCGACAAAAACCGCAGCCAACAACAGGGCGCGCGTCGCGGAACTGGTCGCATCATAAGTCGCCGTGGTCGCCACGATCTTGCCGTCGACCAACAGATCCTTGTACAGGCCCAGGTTTTGCAGCGGCGAGTCGATACGCACCAGGGTGGCATCGGTGAAGCTCAGTTTGACCACGGCTTGCAGGGCAGCCACTTTCTGTTCCAAAGTGAGTGCGGGGTTGTCGGCAATCGCGATCACTTGGTTGTAGAAAGCGGGTTGCAAGGTCGCCAGTGCTTCGGCCAGCGATCTGTCGATTACGTGTGCCGGCGCGCGCACCACGCTCAGGCGGCCCAGTTCGAGATCGGAAGGCAGGCCTTCCTGCGCCCACACCGGCTTGCCGCCTTGCGTGCCGGGTGTAGGCTTCGAGCCGGAGCCGCCGAAACGCGGGCCTTTGGCATCGCTGTCGCCGCTTGGGCCGGCTTGGCCCTTGCCGCTGCCGCCGACATCCGAAGAGGGGCCGCCGCTGCCTTTCTTGCCATGGGTGCCGGTGGGGCCGCCCGCGCCTTTAGGGCCTTCGTCTGCATGCGCGGATGAAATGGGGGAGAGGGCTCCGAGCCAGGTTGGAGCCACATTCGAAGCGCTAATGGCGATTCCGAAAGCGGCTGCCGTGACGATGACGAGCGGACGCAATGTATAAGTTTTAGTAATCATGATTTACCTTTCCCAAGTGAGTGATGAACAGCAAAAGTTTTTTTAGCGATTCCGTAACAGTCGTGCAATAAACAAGCAATTGAAAGACCTATTGAAAATACAGTTAATAATTTAATAATTTTCTGATATTTAAATAGGACTAATTTTTCAATTACATTATTAACTCTAGAAAATGTAATGGCTTATTACAGTGCAAACCAAATGTTGCTCGTCGCTTGGGTAGTAATTTATGGGTTGAAAGGACTAGCTTCAATTCATGAAAACAAGTATTTGTTGTACTGGGAAATGGGTATATCGCGCATAGGTACTAAGTAAATTTCAGGCTAAGGGGAGAAGCCATACAAGCAGAAAATTAGTCGGGACGGGCATCGGCGCTTGTGTGCGCCGATGCGTTCAGTGCGAAAAAGGAACCGCAAGGCGGACGAAAAACAGGTCCCGGTCGAAATCTTCGGTCGGGATGGTCGAGTCCAGCTCGCGACGGGTGTAGCTCACATCCAGAAAGAAGTTACGGTGAATGCGATAAAACGCGCCGATGGTGGCGCCGTAGTACTCATCGACGCGGTCGATGCCTTGATAATCCACGCGCGAGATGGAGCCGTTCAAGCGCGCAGAAAATTTATCGGTAAAACGGTAATCGACCCCCGCCGAGCCGTAGGTGTTGAGGAAGCTCGACGATACCAGCAACACCGACGGGGCGGGTACCGAGACGACGGTCGTTTCTTCGACCGTGCGATCCAGGTGGGCTGACACGGTGGCTCGATCGGTGGCGGCCCATTGCACGGCCACGCCGAACACCGGCTCGCTGACATCTTCGAGGCGCGCATCGTTATAGTCTTGCTTGAGCCAGCCGGCGAACGCATCGACCTTGAGCTTGCGCGGCTCGTTCCAGCGCAAGCCAACTAGGTAGCGCTGTCCGGATGAATCGCGCGCAAAATTCAGATCGTCGACCACATCGTTATAGCGGCGGTTATCGAAAGCGATCTGCAAATAGGGATCGAGACGCGGCGAGAGCTCATAGCCGAGGCGGATGCCGCCCGTGTATTGCCAAAGGTCGCGATCGTCGTTGTTGATGGTCAAGAGGGCGCCGCCACCAGACCGAAAAGGGACATCTTCGTAATTCAAATGTTGCGCCGTACCGGCGATGCGCAGCGAGAGCCGGTCAAATTGTTGGAAGTAACCGCCATAGTAGCGACGCTGGAAATACTTGGTCGGGGTCAGGCCATTTTGCGCCGTGGGCGATTCGCGGTCTTCGTGATCCTCGGAGAAATATGCGCCGCCATAGAGGTTGCTGTCGGCGCTGAAATCGTAGCGGCCCTCAGCGCTGATGCGCTGGTCGTCGGTGTTTTCCGTGCCGTAGGTTTCATAGCGCGTCAGGTCGGCGCCGGCATGGAAATTTAGCGCATGTTTGGCCCAGTTGGACTGCACCCAAAGCGAGGGCGAATAGATCCAGGCGTGGTCGCTGAGCGTGTTCGTATTCGTGGAATAGAGGTTGCTGTCATAAGACCAGGTCGCGTCGATTTCCGGATAAATCAGGAATGAGCCTAATTGAAACGGTGCGCCGACGGGCGTAATCGCCGGGGTCGATTTCACCGCGCGCCCCGGCGCCGTGCCCGGCCGTGCCACGTCGCTCTCGACCTGTGTTTCCACTTGCGGAACCAGCGGCGCGGCGGGTTGGAGGGGTGGGGTGTCGTTACTGGTTGTGTCCTGGGCATTTGCGCCTACGGACCAAATAGTCGCGGCGGCTACCAGGCAGAGCAGGTAATGAAATCGATTGCTTTTGCAACGCGGCAATGGGATTGCCGCATACTCCGATGTTTTTTCCATTGTTTTGAAATGCCTTGATTATTCGTTATTATCAATATCATGCACCAATAATTTAGAGTATGCATGAATTTGTAATCTCGGCAGTCAGCCGTCAATTTTCTTGAAGCCGAAAAATAAACTGAAATGCAATTTCTGGGGATACCCGAAAATAGGTAATTCAGGCCACGCCCAGAGAATTACGCGTCAATCTCACCTGCGGCGTAGGGCATTTAAGCTTGGCGCCGCTGCAATTTTAAAATCATCTCTGTTGCGCTAAGCGCCGGACTGAAATGCGTCCCCTGATACTGATCGCACCCATGCTGTTTCAGGAACGCGAGTTGGGCCGCATCTTCCACCCCTTCCGCGATGACTTTCATTTGCAGGCTATGCGCCAGGGCAATGATCGCCGTGACGATGGCGGCATCGTCTGGATCGCTGGCGATGTCCATGACAAACGATCGGTCGATCTTCAGCGTGCTGATGGTGAAGCGCTTGAGGTAGCTCAGGCTGGAGTAGCCGGTGCCGAAGTCGTCGATAGCGATGCCCAAGCCGATGTCGCCGATCTGCTTTAAATTTTCCGCAACTTCGTCGCTGTTTTCCATGAGCAGGCTTTCGGTCATTTCCAGCTCGATGTCGGCGGCGGCCACGCCGGTTTCCTGCAGGATGCGCGCAATGGCGTGCGCCAAGGTTTTTTGCCGGAATTGCTTGGCGGAGAGGTTGATCGACAGTCGTGGCACGGCGTAGCCCTGGGCTTGCCAGGCTTTCACTTGCGCGCAGGAGGTTTGCAGCACCCACTCGCCGATGGCGCCGATCAAGCCGGTTTCTTCGGCCAGGGAAATAAACTTGAGCGGCGCAATCAGGCCCTGCTTGGGATGCTGCCAGCGCAGCAGCGCTTCCATGCCCGCCAGTTGGCCGCTGGCGATGTCGATGATCGGCTGGAAATGCAGCAGCAACTCGTCGCGCGCGATGGCATGGCGCAGATCGGTGGCCAAGGCAAGACGCTCGGCCGCCAGTTGATTCATTTTCGGCGTGAAGAACTGATAGTTGTTGCGACCGACTTCCTTGGCATGGTACATGGCGATGTCGCTGTTTTTCAGCAGCGTATCGACCTCCTCGCCATCGTCGGGGAAGACCGCGATGCCGATGCTGGCGCTGATGTGCAATTCCTTGTCGTGTATCTGGAACGACAGTTGCAAGTCCGCCAGCAACTTTTGCGCCAACAGGCCGGCATCCTGGGCATAGCTCATGTTCGGCAGCAGCACGATGAATTCGTCGCCGCCTTGGCGCGCCACCGTGTCCTCGCTGCGCACGCCGGCGACTAGCCGCAGCGCCACGGCCTGCAGCAGCAAATCGCCCATGTCGTGGCCCAGCGAATCGTTGATGGTCTTGAACTGGTCCAGGTCGATGAACAACAGCGCCGCCGGCTTATTGTTGCGCCGCGCTTGCATGATCGCTTGCTGCATGCGATCCCGGAGCAGGTCGCGATTGGGCAGGCCGGTCAGGGCATCGTGGCTCGCCAAATGCAGAATGCGCTGCTCCGCCGCCTTGCGCTCGCTGATGTCGATATAGGTGCCGATCACGCGCAGTGGAGCGCCATCCGCATCGCGCGCCACCACCATGCCGCGCACTTGGATCCATTTCCAGCTGCCGTCCTTGCAGCGTTTGCGGTGCTCGTGGATAAAGTTATGTTCCGCGCCTTCGAAAAGCCTTTGCTGCACCGTCAATAAGCTTGGCATGTCCTCCGGGTGAATGCGTTGGACCCATTCCGGCATGCTGTCGCTGACTTCGTCCGCGGCGAAGCCCAGCATTGCTTTGCTTTGCGGGGAGAGCAGAATCTTGTCCGCCGGTACATTCAAGTCCCACACGCCGGCATTGGTGCTTTCCAGGGCGAAGCGCCAGCGCTCTTCCAAGTCGAGCAATTGCGAATGGGCGGCCTGTTTTTCCTGTTCCGACTGGTACAGCTTGCGCACCATGGGCATCAGCAGCAAACGTAGCAGGAGCATGCCGACCAGGAGCATGGCCGCGAGCAGGGGCACGATGAACTTCAATTGCTCGGCAACCGGCTGGTAGAGCTCCGATTGATCGATTTTCAGCACCATGCCCAAGCCCAGCGTGCCGATTGGGGCGTAAGCCGCTACCACGGGTTCAGCGCGATAATCCTTGGCGAAGATCAATCCGGTTTTTCCTTCCAACGCATAGTGCATCGGCAAGTATTGGCCGGCCTGCTTGCGCGGGAGTTGGGAATAACGGGCGATCGACGGCGAGAGCGGGAAACACTGCATCATGTGTTGTTGCTGCGGTGCACACACCGCCAATTCGACGCTTTTGCCGATGGTCTTGGCGTCGTCAAGGGCGTGCATCAACTGCGGCAGCTGACGCTCGGTCACGACCGTGCCGAGGCGGCGCTGTTGTGCATCCCGGATATCGGCGCGGGCTTGCAGGATGAATTCTTGATCCCATAGCAAGACGGCATGCAGCGGTGAATTGACTGCGACACTGAGCACTGGTTTTTTTGCGGCATGGCCTGCCTGGGCCACCACCTGGCCCTGGGTATCGTAAATCGACACGGCCTTGAAGCCGGTGGACTTGATCAGATCGGCGCGGCGCTGCAATTCGTAAATGCTCTTGGGATCGCCCGGTTGCGCCGCCAGCAATTGCAAGTTGGTAATGAGAGAGATGCGCGGCGCGAGCGCCTGCGTCTCGGCCAGGGCGTCACTGATCTGGCTGTCGAACAGGCGAATATTGTGCTGCAAGGAAGACGCGAGGTTGTTGGCGAGCATGGACTCGGCTTGATTTTGCATCACGCGATAGACCGCGACCCCGGTGGCCAAGGTCAAGGCCAGCAAAATCAGTGCGCCGATGACACTGATTTTTCGATCTTCACGCTGTTGCAGTATGCCGATGTTCCGCCCTCTGTTGGCATTGAAAAAAACCAGGCGGCCCGCGCCGCGGCCATGACTGTACCAGGGTTTCTACGTGCGCGGCAGGTTTACAGACCCAAGCGCTGCCAAATCGTGGAGCTGGGCCCAGCCTGGTTCAGCGTGTAGAAATGCAGTCCCGGCGCGCCGCCTTGCAGCAGTCGGTCGCACAGATCGGTGACCACGTCCAGGCCGAAGGCGCGAATGCCCTCCAGGTCGTCGCCATAAGCTTCCAGGCGCTTGCGAATCCAGCGCGGTATTTCCGCGCCGCAGGCATCGGAGAAGCGCGCCAGTTGCGTCGAGTTGGTGATGGGCATGATGCCCGGTACGATGGGGATCTTCACGCCCAGCGCATCGCAGTCGTCGACAAAACGGAAATACGCGTCGGCGTTATAGAAGTACTGCGTGATGGCCGCGCTGGCGCCGGCCTGCACTTTGCGCGCGAAGGCCTGCAAATCGTCTTGTGCGCTTTTTGCCTGCGGATGAAATTCCGGATAGGCCGCCACTTCGATGTGGAACCAGTCGCCGGTTTCCTGGCGGATGAAATCGACCAATTCGTTGGCGTATCGAAACTCGCCCGGATCGGCCATGCCCGAGGGCAGGTCGCCGCGTAGCGCCACCACATGGCGAATGCCGTGCGACCGGTAGGTGTGGAGAATCTCGCGGATGTTGTCCGGGGTCGAGCCGATGCAGGACAAGTGCGGCGCCGCGGCCAGGCCTTCGCCCTGGATTTCCAGCACCGTCTCCAGGGTGCGATCGCGCGTCGAGCCGCCCGCGCCGAAGGTGCAGGAAAAGAATTCCGGCTTGAGCTGCGCCAATTGCTTGCGCGTGATGCGCAGTTTTTCCACGCCCTCGGCGGTCTTGGGCGGGAAGAATTCGAAACTGAAAGTGCGATGAGTGTTCATGTCAAAACCTAACCGCAGAGGCGCGGAGGCGCAGAGAACATCTGCTTTTCCTCCGCGCCTCTGCGCCTCAGCGGTTCAAGTGAAATTAATAACGGTAGTGGTTAGGCTTGTATGGGCCGTTTTTTGGCACGCCGATGTAAGCAGCTTGCGTGTCGGACAGTTCGGTCAGGTGTGCGCCGATTTTCTTCAGGTGCAGGCGCGCGACTTTTTCGTCCAGATGCTTGGGCAGCACATACACGCCCACCGGGTAGTCGGCGGTGTGGTTGAATAGCTCGATCTGCGCGATGGTCTGGTTGGAGAAGGAAGCCGACATCACGAAGCTCGGATGCCCGGTGGCGCAACCCAGGTTCACCAAGCGGCCTTTGGCCAGTACGATGATGCGTTTTCCGTCAGGGAAGATCACGTGATCGACTTGCGGCTTGATTTCGTCCCACTGATATTTTTCCACCGAAGCGATGTCGATCTCGGAATCGAAGTGGCCGATGTTGCAGACGATGGTTTGGTCTTTCATCTTGGCCATGTGGTCGTGGTTGATGACGTGCACATTGCCGGTGGCGGTAACGAAAATATCGCCTTTGTCGGCGGCTTCGTCCATGGTCACCACGCGGTAGCCTTCCATGGCCGCTTGCAGGGCGCAGATCGGATCGATTTCCGTGACCCACACCGTAGCGCCCATGCCGCGGAAAGCCTGCGCGCAGCCCTTGCCCACGTCGCCGTAACCCAGCACCACGCAGACCTTGCCGGCGATCATCACGTCGGTGGCGCGCTTGATGCCGTCCAGCAGCGATTCGCGGCAGCCGTACAGATTATCGAACTTGGATTTGGTGACGGAATCGTTGACGTTGATGGCCGGGAATTTCAATTTGCCGTCTTCGAACA
>Ga0113563_10000702_pt1 | contig 17036 bp, 16 predicted proteins | sample Mud3Dept3metaG_FD_80117 | JGI IMG/M metagenome (GOLD analysis project Ga0113563, IMG submission 80117) | Freshwater wetland microbial communities from Ohio, USA, analyzing the effect of biotic and abiotic controls - Mud 3 Core 4 Depth 3... | ecosystem: Environmental > Aquatic > Freshwater >...
CAACGTGGAGCCGAACAAGGAGCGCGCCCGCGAGATCAACCGCAAGATCGTCCCCCACGTCGAGTTCCTGGTGGGGAACCAGAGCGACTTTGACGACGCCCTGGGCTACACCGTGGACGTGCCGAGCAACGCCGGCATGGAGCAATTCCTGGAGTGCTATGTCACGCTGCTCCGCAAGGTGGCCAAGGATTACCCGAACCTGAAGCTAATCGGTACGCAGCTGCGCGGCGCGCATTCCGCCGACCGCATCGACTGGGGCGCGGTGCTTTACGATGTGGCCGAGGACAAGCTCCACCAGGCTGCCGTGCGGAAGAATGTGGAGATCGCCGACCGGACCGGCGGTGGCGATTCGTTCGCGTCGGCGATCATCTCCGCCATCCTCAAGGGCAAGCCGCTGGAAGAGGCGGTGGAGTGGGGCGCCGCCCATGGCATCCTGGTCCAGGAAACACCCGGTGACACGACGATGGTGACGCAGGCCATGGTCGAGGCCGAGGTCAAGCGCGGCAAGAAGGGCGGCGGAGTGACCGCCCTGCGGTAGCAGTTGAAAAACCGCGGGCGGCGGCCAGAGTCTGATTTCCGCCTGCGCCATCGGTGTCTCGTCTCGTTTTTTCATGTACTTTCGAAGCCGACAGGATGCGGCGAAAAGCATTTTTCAACGAGGCTGCTCAAAAAGGTCCAGATGCAAGGCGGTGCGCGATGGGCGGGGTACCCACCGAAGGTGGGTCAAGGCGTACATCGGGTACGCCGCAGCGAGCGCCCGAGCGGACCAACGCAGCAGATGGGCCTTTTTCAGCAGCCTGCGAGGGAAGAGGAGGCAGGTCATGAACGACGGGTACACCCGAGATCCGAAGCGGGTCGAGAAGCTTCTGCGGGAGAAGGGCGTCGTCGTCGTGATGGGTCGCGACCACGCCAAGACGCCGCAAGACGTGATCAACACGGTCCAGGGGATCTACGAAGCCGGTCTCATCGCCGAGGTCACTTTCCGCATTCCCGAGGAGATCCTGAAGGAGGCCATGAACGAGCTCCGCAGGCGCCGCGTGGACAGCGCCAAGGCCCGCCCCGGCGACCCGATGCTCCTGGGCGTGGGCAGTGTCATCAACCCCCGCGAGCTGGAAACGGCCATCGAGATGGGTTTCGACATGATCGTGGGTCCCGACTCGGGCATGGGCGGCTGCCGCGAGCGCATCGACTTCGTCAAGATCGTACGGAGCGCCAAGTGCTTCGGCGTGCCGGGGACCTTCTCGCCCTCCGAGTTCGCATACTTCCTGGAGCGGGAAGACGGGTTGGAGCCGGACGGCATCAAGATCTTCAACGCCAGCGTCTATGGTCCGAGCGGTGTCGGAGCCCTGCTTGCGCCGTACCAGCGGGAGCGGCACAACGGTAAGATGATCATGCCCACCGGCGGCGTGAATGTAAAGACGGGCCCCGGCTTCCAGGAGCAGATCAGCAAGCGCGGGTACTGCCCGGTCCTGGGGATGTCGGCCCCGTTGGAGCTCGTCACCGAGCGAAAAAAGATCGGCGACCCGGACACCATCCGCGAGTCGCTGGCCAAGTTCAAGGCGGAATTTGTCCCCTACAAGGGGGCGTAGCAGGCAAAACGGTATCGTACGGAAGAGCGGGGCCCCGCGAACGGGGCCCCGTCGTCTTTCCCCGCGTTCTTCAGGAGCGAGGCGCCATGAATGCCGTTCAGCGTTTCCTTCGAGTTCTCGAGCGACAGCCCGTCGACCGCGCCCCGGTTGTGGGGGTCACGAGCGTCGTCACGGTCGACTTGATGCGGCAGGTCGGAACCCGCTGGCCGGACGCGCACCACGACCCCGAGCAGATGGTCCACGCCGGAGCGGCGGCCCATGTTGTCTGCGGCCTGGAATCGGTGAAGGTTCCCTTCGACATGACCGCGGAGGCGGGCGCCCTTGGGGCAGACATCGACTACGGCACAGAGGCGACGCTCCCCAAGATCCGCGCGCCACGCTTCGAGGACCCGGAGGAGTTCACCTTCCGCGATAAGGTGCTGGACCAGGGACGGTATCCCGTCGTCCTCGAGGCGATCCGGATTGCGAGAAGCCGCCACGGGGAGATCGCCCCCGTCATCGCCTCGATGCTGGGGCCGTTCACTCTTTGCGGCTGCCTGTTTGGCGTCGAGACGCTACTGATTTGGATGATCGAGGAGCCGGAGAAGGTGAAGGTCGCTATGGCAAAGGCCGCCCGTCTCGTGGCCCTGTACATCCGAGCCCAGTTCGAGGCAGGAGCCCACGTGGTGCAGGTGTCCGAGCCGACGGCGTCCGGCGATCTCATATCCCCGGCCCAGTATCTGGAGCACGTCGCATCGTACCATCGAGAGTTGACGGCCGGCTCGGACCGCCCGGTCATCACCCATATCTGCGGGAACATCACCCGACAACTGCCGCATCTGGCGACTGTGGGCTTCCGCGGCGTCAGCTTCGACGCCAAGACCGACATCCAGGCCGCCAGAACCCACCTCAAGGAAAAAGCGGCCCTGATCGGTTACCTCTCCACGTCGCTCCTGCGTGACGGGTCTCCCGCAGAAGTCGGCGCGGCCGCCCGCCAGTGCCTCGACGAAGGCATGGACGCCCTCAACGCCGGCTGTGCCGTAACCCCGGACACGCCTCTCGACAATATCCGGGCGATGATTGCGGCGGCGACCGGCTGCTGAAAAAGGTCCATCTGCGGCGTTGGCTCGTTCCCGCGGCGCTGCGGCGTACGTGACAAGTACGCGTCGCACCTCGGATCACTCACCGCCTTGCATCTGGACCTTTTTGAGCAGCCGGAGAGAAAGCAGATCCTACCGGACTCGGGACACTCATTGCCGAAAAGACGACGCCCCCGAAGTCTCGGGGGCGTCGTTCTGGCCCAAATTCGAACGGCTTACCAGCGGCCGTACTTCTTGAAGACCTCTTCCATGCTCTTCCCGGCGCGCAGCTCCTCTTTCATGCTCCGCTCCGCGCGGTAACACTCCTCCGCCGCCAACAGGATTTCTTCGACCATTGGCCGCGGAACGACCACGACACCGTCGATGTCCCCCAGGACCAGGTCGCCGCTTCGGATCTCCAACCCCTGGAATACAATCGGTTGGCCGTAGTGCACGGGACGCCAGCGCCCCACGGACGAGACCGGCCAGAAGCCGGTCCCGAAGATCTGGAAGCCCGCCTGCAGAATCATCTCGGTATCGCGGATCGGTCCGTCCACCACCACGCCTCGACAGCCGTTGTTGCGGGCGACCAGCGCCATGAACTCGCCCCAGGCCGCACACACCTTCTCCTTGCCCGGGTCGAAAACGACCATGGAGTCCGCGGGCACCGCCCCCAGGAACTTCAGAATTTCGGGTCGGCAGTCGTAGGCCACGTCCGCGCAGGCCTCGCCGAGCGCGGGGAAGGCGAACCCGGCCGCCCTGCGCTGCGGAAAGAGGGGGCGCAGATCCTTGCCGAGACATTGCCGCCGAAATCCCTTCTCGTCCAGGATGTCCGCCACGGCCCCGGTGTACAGCTTCTCGTACCGCTCGCAGATCTCTCGTGGATTCATCGGGTGTATTCCTCCTCTGGAAGTGGAAAGTTGTGGCTCTCGAATACCACGCACTCTTGGACCGAGCAACTGCTATTTTGACCGTCGCCGAGCCCCCGCCGTCATCCGGATTCGGGAGTCCCGAACCGTGGGGGCCGCGGTTCGTGTGTAGTCAAATTATGTGTAGTCAAATTACCGCTTGACAACCTGAATCGGCTAATATATGTAGTAATACTACAAACCCACCAACCAGGGTTTTCCCGCGTAGGCTCCACGATGCCGAAGACTCGCAGCCACGAGCAACCCCGCCCTCGCACCGACTCCCGCGGTGTGCTCCGTGCCGTTCGGTTGCATCTGGATGACCTCCGGAACTCTGAGAAGAAGGTAGCCCTTGTCGTCCTGGAGTCCCCCGACAAGGTCATTTATCAGTCCATCAGCGAACTGGCGGAGCATGCCGGCACCAGCGAGCCCACCGTCCTTCGTTTCTGCCGCGCTCTGGATTTCCGTGGCTACCAGGACCTCAAAATCCAGCTCGCCCAGGACCTTGTGCCGGAAGTCAAGAACATCCATGAAGACGTAACGCCCGACGACGATGCCGCCACCCTGATCCGTAGGGTCCTCAATACGAACGCGCTGGCGATCAGCAACACGCTGGATACGCTCGACCCGGCCGCGACCGAGAAGGCCATTCACGCGCTGGCGCGGGCGGACCGGATCGAGTTCATCGGCTTCGGCGGCTCCGCCGCGGTGGCCATGGATGCCCAGCACAAATTCTTCCGCCTGGGGATTCCGTGCACCTGGCAGGATGATCCACACATGCAGGTTATGTCCGCGGCCTTGATGGGCCCGCGCAGCGTGGTGGTGGCGATCTCGCATTCCGGATCCACCAAGGACGTGGTCGAGACGCTGGAGATCGCCAAGCAGGCCGGCGCGACGACGATCGCGATCGTGAGTCATCGCAAGGCGCCGGTGGCGACAACCGCGGACATCGCCCTGTGTGTGCACGCCCGCGAGACAGGCTTCAAGCCCGAGCCGATGTCGTCCCGCATCGCCCACCTGTCGGTCATTGACGTGCTGTCGGTCGGCGTGGCCCTCAAGCGGCGCCGGGATTTCGTCGTCAGCGTCCAGAAGACGCGCAAGGCCCTGGTGGGCAAACGATACTGAGTCATCCGGGAGGTCGGCCATGTCGGAAAGTCGATTCGAACGGTATCTCGTCACCGCCAACCGGGCGATAATCTTTATCATGATGGCCGTGATGGCGACCCTGGTTTTCGTCAACGTCGTTGCCCGGTACGTGCTCAACTTCTCGATCATCTGGGCGGAGGAGGTCTCCCAGTACCTCATGATCTGGATCGCTTTCCTGGGAGCCGGCCTCGCCCTGCGCGAGGGGCGCCACGTGGCCCTCGAGTTGCTGCATGACTTTCTCCCCGGTACACTGGGCCGCAAGGTCCGGATGGCGATCGGGGCCGTCGTGCTGGTTTTTCTCGGCGCGGTAACCATCCTCGGTTTCCAGTTTGCCGTGTTCGTCTGGAACCAGGAGACCCCCGTCCTGAACATCTCGCTCGGCATCCCATCCCTGGCGATTCCGATCGGCAGCCTCCTCTTCTCCGTGCACCTCGTGTTCATGTTCCGGAACTTCGCCGAAAGGCGGTACGTTCCTGGGTACATCCTGGAGGATCTTTCCGGGGAGGAGATCTGAGCCATGGGAATCACACTCGTCGTCACGTTCCTTCTCGGCATGGCGATCGGGTTCCCAGTCGCCATCAGCATGGGCGGGTCGGGGTTCCTGGCCCTGCTGGTGGACGGTAAGTTCTCCCTCCTCACCGTGCCCCAGCGCTTCTTCAACGGGATCAACTCCTTCCCGTTGATGGCTGTCCCCTTCTTCATCCTGGCAGCCGACCTCATGAGCGCCAGCGGCATCACCGTGTCCCTGCTCCGCTTCACCAACAACCTGGTCGGCCACATCCGCGGCGGCCTCGGGCACGTCAATGTCCTGACGGAGATGATCTTTTCCGGAATCAGCGGCTCCGCGCTGGCCGATGCCGCGGGCCCCGGCGCCCTGGTCATGCGGATGATGAAGAAGACAGGCTACGACGAGTATTACGCCGCGGCCCTGACCTGCGCGAACGCCACCATCGGGCCCATCATTCCGCCCAGCATCATCATGGTGGTCTACGCCATCACCGACAGCAAGGTGACCGTGGCGGGACTGTTCATAGCCGGCGTGGTGCCCGGAATCCTCATGGGCCTCGCCCTCTGCCTGGTGAACCACGTGACGGCGATCCGGCGCAACTACCTGTTCCGTTCGCCGCTGGTGAGCTGGCGGGAGCGGCTGCTCAGCATGTGGCGGGCCGTCCCCGCCCTGCTCATGCCCATCATAATCATTGGTGGGATCCTGGGGGGCATCTTCACTGCCACCGAGGCCTCCGCAGTGGGGGTGTTCTACGCCCTCCTCATCGGATTCTTCGTCACCAAGAAGCTGACCCTTCGGATTCTCCCCAAGGTCGTGGTGCAGAGCGCGCTGGTCAGCTCGGCCGCCCTCTTGATCGTCTCCATGGCATCTCTGTTCGCCAACATCCTCACCGTCGTCCAGGTGCCGCAGACCGTCGCAGCGTACATCACTAGCCTGAGCCGGGACCCGACCGTCGTCATAACGCTCGTCGGGATATTCGTGCTGATCTGCGGGCTGTTCATCGACACCCTCCCCGCCGTGATCATCCTGGTGCCCGTCCTCGCACCCGTGGCGGACCAGGTCGGAATAGATCCTCTGCATTTCGCCATGGCTTTCGTCCTCAACATCACGATCGGCATGGTAACGCCCCCGGTGGGCGCCGTGCTTTTCATCATCACGGCCGTCGGCCAGTTGAACTTCGCGAAGCTCTCGCGCGCCATCGTTCCCATGGTGCTCGCGCTCATGGTGGTGCTGGTGATGGTGATGTACATCCCGGCCATCAGCATTGCCCTGCCCCGGTTCCTCGGGTTCGTTCGTTAACTCTCACGGGAGAAGGAGGAAGTGCCATGAAGTGGAGAAGCAGTTGGCTCGTCGCCCTGGCCGTCCTGTTGCTCGCCCTGCCGGCGGGCGCCCTGGCCCAACAGAAGACCCTCAAGTACGCCCACTTCCAGCCGGCTCGACCCGACCAGCCGAAGCATGCCGCCGCGCTCGCATTCAAGGAGCACGTCGAGAAGGCGACCAACGGCTCCATCAAGGTTGAAATCTTCCCGGCCGGCCAGTTCGGCAATGACGCCGACACCATGTCGGGGCTCCGGCTCGGCACGCTGGAAATGGCCGTGGCCCACGACGGCGCCATCGCCGGGATCTACAAGCCCATCGGTGTCCTGGGCATCCCCTTCCTGTACGACAACCACGAGCACGCCTGGCGGGTGTACGACAGCGACTGGCTGAAGGGCTTCTCCGACGACATGATCAAGAAGAGCGGCGTCCGGCTGCTATCGCTCGCCGACAACGGCGTGCGCCACTTCACCAACAGCAAGCGACCCATCCGCACACCAGAGGACATGAAGGGACTCAAGATGCGGGTCATGCCCAGCCCCGTCTTCCAGACCCTCGTCAGCTCCCTCGGCGCCAGTCCCTCGGCCATCCCCTGGGCCGAGTTGCCGACAGCGCTCCAGCAGAAGGTCGTGGACGGACAAGAGAATGGCGTGACCAACATCCTGGCCGCCAGCCTCTACCAGTACCAGAAATACATCTCCCTGGACGGCCACGTCTGGAGCGTCCACGGCTACACGATCAACGAGAAGTTCTACCAGGGCCTCTCGCCCGCGGAGCGGAAGGCGGTGGAGGAAGGCACGCAGAAGGCCACGGCCATCCACCGCAAGATGACGAGCGACCAGGACAAGAACGCCAAGGAGACCCTCACGAAGCTCGGCATGGAGGTCACGGAAATCGCGCCCGCCGAGTTGGCGAAATTCCGCCAGATGTCCCAGCCGCCGGTCAAGGCCTGGGCGGAGAAAGAGATCGGCAAGGAGTACGTGGACAACCTGTTCAAGGCCATCGAGGCGACACGGAAATAACGACCTTGCTCGCCTCGCGCTTGCGATAACTATCGGGAGCGGGTCCCCCGGTTCACGGCCATGGCAGGCCCTGGGCCGGGGGACCCCTTTACGTCAGTGAGAGAATTGGAGACCCGATCCATGAGAGCCCACGGAATCATCGTCGCGCTGCACACGCCGCTCACCGCCTCTGGGGAGATCCACGAGGAGTCGCTGCGGGATCACCTGGAGTGGATGGTGCAATCCGGCGTTCACGGCATCTTTCCCTGCGGCACGATGGGCGAAGGCATTTTCCTCTCCGACGCCCAGCGGAAGCGCGTCGCGGAGATCACGGTGGACCAGGTGAAGCACCGGGCCTTCGTGATGCCGCAAGTCACCACAAACAACACCGCGGGCGGCATCGAGCTGTCCCGCCACGCCAAGGCCGTGGGGGCAGACGCCATCTCGGTCATCGCCCCATACTTCTACCCATCGGATGGTCCGGCGTTGGATGCCTTCTTCAGCGAGATCGCCGCCTCGGTGCCCGACCTGCCCGTCTTTCTCTACAACAACCCGGGCCGCTCCGCCTCGGGCATCTCCTCCTCCCTCGTCGGCAAGCTGGTCAAGAAGGTGAAGAACATCGCCGGGATCAAGGACTCCAGCAAGGACCTGATCCTGTTCCAGGAATACGTCGAGGTGGGCGGCGAGGGCTTCGCCTGCATCATCGGCACGGACGGGCTGGTTTATCCGGCCATGATGGTGGGCGGTGTCGGGGTCGTCTCCGCCGTCGCGAACCCCTTCCCGGAATTGATGGTGGCTCTCTACGACGCCGTGATGGCGAAACAGTACGAACGGGCGCGGAAGCTCCAGCTCCTCGTCAACCAGCTCCGGGTCGTCTTGAAGATTGGACCCTACCTCGCCGGCTACAAGGAGATCATGCGGCTCCGGGGACGACGTTTCCCGCTGGACATGAAGGCCCCGCTGCGCGGTCTGAACGACAAGGAGACCGCGGAGATCCACGCGGCGTTCGAGTCCTTGCCCAAGGCGGTTTTTGATCCGTCACTTGTTTAGGCTGCTGAAAACGACCCATCTGCGGCGTTGGCTTGCTTGGGCACTCGTTGCGGCGTACGACAAGTACGCCTCACTCGGCCCATCGCGCGCCGCCTTGCATCTGGATCGTTTTGAGCAGCCTAATTGAATACCGCTCTTTCGGTATCCTGCTGGCGGGAGAACACCCACTTCGAGGACAGGGGATGGCGGAACGCGGGGTTGTGCTGGCGGTCGACATCGGGACGTCGGCGACGAAAGCCGTGCTCTTCGACGGACAAGGGCGCGTCCTATCCCTCGCCCGCCGTCCCTACCCCTTGCTCACGCCCCACCCGGATTGGGCCGAGCAGGACCCGGCGGTAGTCTACCCCGCCGTCCTGGAGGCCATGCGTGAGGCGTACGCCGCCCGGCCCGCGAGCTGCTCGGTGGATGCGGTGGCCTTCAGCGCCCAGTGGTACAGCACAATGGCGGTCGCAGCCGACGACCGGGCACTGTCTCCATATCTCACGTGGTCGGATCGCCGCAGCGCCGCTATCGCCGACAGCCTGCGGCGGTCCGAGCGTGGGCGCCGCATCTATCAGGCCACCGGGTGTCCGCTCGACGCGATCTACCCGCTCTCGAAGATCATCTGGCTGCGGCAGGCGGCTTTGCCCTCCACGCCGGTGCGTTTTGTCTCCATCAAGGAATACGTCTTCCGACGCCTCTTCGGCGAGTACGTGGTGGACTGGTCGATGGCCTCGTCCACCGGCCTCTTCGACATTTGCCGTCGCAACTGGTCGCCCGAGGCGTTGGACGCAGCGGGAATCGACCGGTCGTTCCTATCCGCGCCTGTCTCACCCTACCAGACGTTCACCCGCTGGGCGCCGGACGCCCTGGCGCATACCGGCCTGCCGCAGGGCATCCCCTGTGTGATCGGCGCAGGAGACGGCGTTCTGTCCAGTGTGGGTGTCGGCGCGGTTGGACGAGGAATCGCCGCGGTGAATGTGGGAACGAGCGCGGCCTGCCGCTATCTGATTTCGACGCCAACGATCGATCCGAAGGAACGGCTCTGGACCTACGCGCTGGACGAGTGCTGGTGGGTGATCGGCGGCATCGTGAGCAGCGGCGGGATCGTCTACGACTGGTTCGTCCGGCAGTGCGCCGGTCGCGACCCGGCGGGTGATCCGCCCGGGCCCGAACTGCATGCCGCGCTCAACGATCAGGCGGCTCGGATTCCGCCGGGCGCGGAAGGGCTGATCTTTCTCCCGTATCTCTCCGGCGAGCAGTGCCCCGTCTGGGACCCCGAGACGACGGGCGGTTTCTTTGGGCTGACGCTTCGCCACGGGCGCGGGCACCTGGCCCGGGCGGTGTACGAGGGGATCGCACTTTCGCTGGCCCGCGTGGCGCAGACCCTCGCGGACGCCGTCGAACCAATTGAAGAGGTGCGCGTGACTGGCGGGCTGTCGGGCTCCTCCACCTGGCTCCAGATCGCCGCGGACATGTGGGGAACGCGGATCCTGGTGCCGGAGTCCCCCGAGGGTTCGTCCCTCGGCGCGGCGGTCCTGGCATGGGTCGCCCTGGGCATGGCGCCAGATCTCGACGTCGCGCGGGCGCTGGTCCGTCCGACCCGCGTCGTGGAGCCGGATGAGACTCGTCACGAGCTGTATCACGACTTCATAAGCCGAGCGACAAGGCTGCTGGCAGCGACGAAATCAGTGCTAGGGCAAGAGACACTCGGTGCAGTCGAACCAACACAATTGGGACCACGCACATGAAACCAGAGAAAGTCCTTGTGACAACCCGGTCCTTCGGCAAGGAAGTCCGAGAACCGATGGAGAGACTGCGGCGCGAGGGTTGCCATATCCTGGAATGGCGCGAAGGAAGTGGTCTGCCCGAGTCGGATCTGCTGGCCAAAGTCACCCAGGCCGACGCTTGGATTGTGGCGTTCCACCCAATCGGCGCCGCCCTGATGGATGCGGCGCCCCGTCTCCGCATCATTGCGAAGCACGGTGTGGGCGTGGACAACATCGACATCTCAGCCGCCACCGCGCGCGACATTGTGGTGACGACGGCACCGAGCGCGAACGACCAGGCCGTGGCCGACCTCGCCCTGGCGCTACTCCTATCTCTGTTGCGCCGAATCCCGGAGGCCAACGCCAGCGTGAAGGCCGGCAGATGGGAGAGGTTCCTGGGATGCGGGTTAAGCGGAAAGGTGATGGGAATTCTCGGCCTCGGCCGCATCGGCCAAAACGTGGCCCGGCGCGCCAAAGGTTTCGGCGTGGAGCTCATCGGCGCGGACCCGTTTTGGCCGGACGATGTGGCCCGCGACATCGGCATCCGACGCGTACAGCCAAACGCGCTGTTCGCGCAGGCCGACATCATCAGCCTGCACGCGCCCCTGACCCCCGAAACGACCGGATTGATAGGGGCGGCGACCATCGCCGCGATGAAGCCAGGGGTATGGATCGTGAATACGTCCCGCGGGAAAGTCGTCGACGAGAAGGCACTTTATGAGGCGCTGGTTGCGGGCAAGGTGGCCGGCTATGCGACCGACGTCTTCGAAAACGAGCCGCCGATCGGCAGCCCTCTCCTCGCTCTCCCGAACGTCGTCGCCACGCCCCACATGGGCACGCACACTCGGGAGTCCCTCAAGCTCATGGGGGATCGGGTGGCGGAAGCCGTGCTCCGCGTCTTCCGCGGCGAACGCCCGGAGTTCGTCGTGAACCCCGAGGTCTACGATCGTCTCCCCACCGCGCCCAATACACGGCGGCAAGCCGCACTGGACGTCTAGCTACAAGAGGCACAGGAAGCACAAATTTGCCAACGGCCCGATCCTTTTCTTTTTTGTTCCCGCGCCTCTTCTCCTCTGCGCCCCAGCGCCTCTGCAACCTCCTGGTCCCCGCTCCTTGGTGGCAACCCCGCCTGGCCTTGCCTCGATCGGCTGTCCTTGAAATGTGGCCGTCAACCTGTTAGCGTCCTGCACAAGCCACATTTCCTTAACCCTTTTCTGCCCCTCCAGCGTATACCCCTTCGAGGCCCAAGCGTGCCCGACAGCGACGAGACGATATTCAAACGAGTTCAGGCGGGAAACCGCGAGGCGTTTACCGTCCTGGTGGAGCGATATCAGCGGCGAGGCTTTGCGGTGGCGCTGCGCCTGCTGGGAAATCGCGCGGATGCCGAGGACGCCGTTCAGCAGGCCTTTCTCAGACTTCACGAAAGCCGGGCAAGCTACAAGCCGAGCTGGCGGTTCAACACCTGGTTCTATCGGATTCTGACCAATACGTGCATTGACTGGTTGCGGCGCACACAGCCGACCGCGCCTTTGGACGGCCGGGACTTCCCGACCGCCGACACACCGGAACGTGCCCTCGTCCGGCGCGAGCAGGATGCGTTACTGCAAGGCGGGCTGGCTGCGGTACCCGTCGAGGCACGGATCGTTCTCACGCTGTACTATGGCGAAGGGCGGACGTATCGGGAGATCGCGGCCATTCGAGGAATCGCCGTGAATACCGTGAAAACGCACCTGCGGCGGGGGCGAGGGGCACTTCGCAAGGCCCTGCGGGCGCGAGGGGTGGACGGACCATGAGAACGCCCATTGGGCCGCAAAGGGGTTCGTGGGTTTCCAGATCCATCGGTGGAAGCGAGACCTGGTTTCGGGAGGCTTTCGCCCTCCCCATCGAATCTCCGAACTTTACGAGGCGAGTCATGGATCAGATTGCCCTGCAATTCGATCGACCGAATCCGACGGATCTCTTGGCACGGCTGGATCTCACGGCATCATCTGCGGGCATTACCGGGGTGTCCTTCCGGCGCGGCCGACGCAAAACGGCAGGCCCGGAGGCAGGACGGATCGGCCACATACTCCAGCGGGCGAGGGAAGAGCTGGCGGAGTATCTGGCCGGCGACCGGACGTTCTTCGATGTTCCAGTGGACCTGTCGCGGGTCCCGGCGTTCGAGCGCGCTGCGCTGGAAATGGCCTCGCAGATCCCGTACGGCGAGGTGAGAAGCTACAAATGGATCGCCGAACGGCTTGGCAAACCGGATGCGGCTCGCGCCGTTGGGGGGGCCATGGCAGGCAATCCCGTCCCCCTCATCGTCCCCTGCCATCGCGTGGTCAAGACGGACGGCGGGCTGGGCGGCTACTCGTTCGGCTTGATTCAGAAAGAGGCTCTGCTGAATCTGGAGCGCAGCACCGCGCCCTACGTTGGCTGCGCCTCGACCAGGATCTTCTGCCGGAAGGGCTGCACCCACGAGCGTCGCATCCGCGAGGGCGGCCGCATCCACTTTGCCGCACCTGCCGACGCCAAGTCCAGCGGCTACCGCCCCTGCCAGGTGTGCCGTCCCATCTGACGCTTCGTCCCCCAGGCAACGGCAGCCGGGCGACAATGTCGATCTTGCGTTCGACCTCAACCCAGGCGGCTCAGACCGAAGTCGGAACTACCAAAATGTTCAGCCACTTGACCCGACGATCCCTGCTCCGCGCAACACGGGACCTCGCGGCCCGGGATTCGGATCTCGCCCTCGTCGTCCACAGGTACGGACCGCCGCCGCTCTGGGCACGGGAGCCGGGGTTTCACACGCTCATCCATATCGTTCTGGAACAGCAGGTCTCGCTGGCATCTGCGAAGGCGGCGTACGGTCGGCTCGTCGCCGCCACCGGGCGCCTCGTGCCCGAGCGATTTCTCGCGCTGAATGATGCAGAGCTGAAGACTATTGGTTTCAGCCGGCAGAAGGCTGCGTACGGTCGTGGGCTCGCGGAGGCGATCCTCGAGGGCCGGCTCGATCTGGCGAGTCTCGAGACCCTCGACGATGCCCAGGCGAAGATCCGGCTGACCGCGATCAAGGGCATCGGGTCGTGGACGGCGGATATTTATCTGCTGATGGTCTTGCGGCGTCCCGACGCATGGCCGAGTGGCGACCTGGCACTCGCATCCGCGGCTCAGCGCGTGAAACGCATGCGCTCACAACCGACACCCGAGAAGCTCGAACAAATCGGAAAGACATGGCGACCATGGAGAGCGGTCGCCGCACGGATCCTGTGGCACTATTACTTGAGCAGCGCCCGAAAGGATGCTCGCTGAGTGTCGGCACGATCGAAAGCCACTCGCAAGCGCCGTCGCAGGGAAGCGCTTGAGATCGGCCGGGGGAGTCGGTATACTGCCTCGGGGATTGGCCATGGAAAAGAGCCTGACGGATATCGCGCAGAAGCACGGGATCGTGCTCGCGCTCAAATTCGGATCATCCGTGACAGGGCAGGAACATCCCAGGAGCGACGTGGACCTCGCCGTCCTTCTGGACCGGGCGAATGTCACGTTTGAAGAACACATAGAACTCCTCCAGAGCCTTCAGCCACTCTTCCCGGCTCGCGAGCTCGATCTCGCGCTTATCAATCACGCCGACCCGCTTTTTCTCAAGAAGATCACCGACAACTGCGAACTCCTTTACGGGCCTCCTGAGAGGCTTCAGGCGTTGAAGCTCTACGCCTTCAAGCGGTACCAGGATCATCGCAGGTTCTTCGAGATGGAGCGCCGGTTCGCGGAGAGGTTCCTCGCGACCACCCAGGCTGGGCGATGATCGACCCCACCTTGATCATCCGCAAGATCAACCTTATCAGTCAGGATTTCAACGAGATTGTCGAGCTGTCCCGGAAGAGCCTCCAGGAATTTCTGGCCTCTCGTGTGGACGATTGAATCTGCCATCACGAAGGACTCGCAGTCCCCGATGTACCGGCTGCGATATACTTCAGGCCGTTTACACGGACGAGGAGTGCGCTTGTGAGAAGCGGTCAACCGATCGACTACCGACTCCGGGTCACCCCGTGGGCGCGGGGAATTTCGTTGCGCGTCACCGTCGCCGGCGCCCTGGAGGTCGTCGCCCCTCGACGTTACAGCCCTCGCACGATTCTCCGCATCCTCACGCGCGAAGCGGCGTGGATCGAGTCGGCGCAGGCCAATGCCGCCGCGCGCCGCCAGGCGCTGCCACTGCCCCTCGTCTGGCACTTACCGCCGGAGATCTCCTTGCCGGCCGTCGGCGCGCGCTGGACGGTCACGACACAGCTCGCGGCCACCCGTGGCGTCCGCGTGATCGAGCCCGATCCGGACGGGCTCGTTGTCGTCGGCCCGGTCGCGGATCCCGCCGCCTGCCGCCACGCCCTCCGGCGCTGGCTGCTCCGGAAGGGCCAAGACCATCTCCTGCCCCGGTTGGCGGATGTGAGTCACGGCTGCGGCCTCTCCTACTCCCGGAGCACCGTCCGCCTCGCTCGCAGCCGCTGGGGGAGCTGTTCCCGCCTTGGTGTCATCTCCCTGAACGCCCGGCTCCTGCTCCTCTCGCCGGCCCTCGTGGACTATGTCCTGCTGCACGAGCTCTGCCACACACGGCAGCCCAACCACTCGCCCGCGTTCTGGGCGTTGGTCGCCCGGCATTGCCCCACGTACCCGGCTCATCGCCGGGAGTTACTCGCGGCCGGAAAACAGTTGCCCGCGTGGGTTCTCGATTCGGGGGAGCACCGGAACTGGTGACTGGCGGCAGCGTGCACCCTTGGGCGCCGGACTGGTGATGCGGCGGTGTGCGTCGCGTTCACCTCTCCTGCTCCCATGCGCAGGTCGGCCGGATCAGAGGACACGCAGGGCGACACACGCTGGACCCCCCATTGCAGCGTGAGTTTTCGGGAACGCCGTCCCCACAATAAGTGCGAAAACATTCGGAAGCCACGTCCCGGATGATAATGGTGAACGTAGTCGGGCTCGTTTACCGTTTTCGCCCAGTCACCCGTTCTGACGTCCAGCGCACCCGTTGAACGCGTGCGCCGCAGCTGGCGCGGACCCGGCCGTCGGGAGATTTATGGAGTTCCCCGCGGTCGGAATTCACTCGCGGGATGCCCTTGCCGACTCGTGATGTTGCAGTTGGCGGCAACGATTCGTGTTTGCAGTTCAAGTGCGCACGTGTTATGTGTTCAAGCGTTTGGGACGTGACATGCTCCCTCCTCATACGGGCTGCGTGCCGCGAGGGGATGGGGTACCCGTGGCCGCTTTCCCCGAGACTCATTCGATGTCACGGCGACCACACACGTGGTTGACGGGGACGGTGGCATCTCAGAAGCTCATCCCGGTGACAACGCATCGCGGCGGACGGAACCGTTAAACGATGGAGGCCATCATGCGCGCGCATTCCGTAACCAGGATCGTGATCCCGCTGCTCCTTGGCCTTGCCTTCATCACCGCAGCGGCGGAGGCGGCGTCCTTGAACGCGTGGCAGTTCACGGCGCCGCTCCCGGCGGCCCTGGCGGGCCACGCCATGACCGCCACCACGACACACGTCTACGCACTGGGGGGCGTCGCGGGGACCACCTGCACCCTCGTGGATTCGGTCAACGTCGCGCCGATTCTGCCCGACGGGAGTCTCGGGCCCTGGACCGCGACGACGGCCTTGACTTTTCCGCGCGGATTCCTCGGCGCGGTGGTCGTCGGGAAATACCTGTACGTCGCCGGTGGGGCGAACGGGTGCGGGCTGGTCACGGCCACGAAGTATGCCACGGTGGAGCGGGCCGAGATTCTCCCCGATGGCACCCTCGGCCCGTGGACCGCGATGGCCTCCCTGACGAACCCGCGCGCGCACATGCCAGTGGTCTCTGACGGGATCCATCTGTATGCCGTGGGCGGCTACGACGGAACCCGGACGAATTCCGTAGAGATGACCACCGTGCTGCCGGATGGATCCCTCGCCTCCTGGCAAGCGGTGGCGGGAATGACCGTTGGGCGAGAGGCGGCGGCGGCCAGCATCGCAAATGGAAGATTGTATGCCGCCGGAGGCCTGGGCGCGAGTACTCTGGCCACCACCGAGGGTGCCGTGATTCAAGCGGACGGGACCTTGGCGGCCTGGCAGGGGATGGCCCCGCTGAGCGTGCCGCGCTACCAAGCGATAGGGGCCGAGGTCGCCGGGTCGTTCTGGGTTGCCGGAGGGAACAACGAGGGGACACTCTTCAGCACCACGGAGCTGGCGGTCTTCGATGCGGCCGGCGCGATCACGGGCTGGACGGCGGGGCCGCAGATGAACGCCGCTCGCACTACGCACGCGGGAGCGGTGAGTGGTAGCCGGACCTTTGTCTCCGGGGGAGTCTCGGTATCGGGTGGGCCGCCCCTTGCCTCGGTCGAGTTCGCGTCCGCGGTGTCAGCGCCCATGCCGACGGCGGTCGGGATCTACCGCGATGGGACCTGGTATCTCGACAAGAACGCCAACGGCACCTGGGAGGGCTGCGGGACCGAGTGCGTCACCTGGGGGGGCCTGGCGGGGGACGTGCCGGTGGTCGGCGATTGGAATGGCACCGGGTCCACCAAGGTCGGGATCTACCGCGATGGGACCTGGTATCTCGACAAGAACGGGAACGACACCTGGGAGGGCTGCGGGACCGAGTGCGTCACCTGGGGGGGCCTGCCGGGGGACGTGCCGGTGGTCGGCGATTGGAATAACCTCGGGTCCACCAAGATCGGCATCTACCGGAATGGGAC
>Ga0113563_10000703_pt1 | contig 17034 bp, 17 predicted proteins | sample Mud3Dept3metaG_FD_80117 | JGI IMG/M metagenome (GOLD analysis project Ga0113563, IMG submission 80117) | Freshwater wetland microbial communities from Ohio, USA, analyzing the effect of biotic and abiotic controls - Mud 3 Core 4 Depth 3... | ecosystem: Environmental > Aquatic > Freshwater >...
ACGCGGAGATATGAGCCGATCCATGATATTCTACAGGATTAACCATGCCATCTTCTGTAAACATAACCGGAATAAAAGCCTGACGGTCATCTATTCTTCTTGAAAATGATTCCTTAATTGGCAGCAGGATCACCGGCAGATTGATATCATATCCCATCATTTTGCAGATCAAAGGCCTCACAAGAAGTTCGAACTGTGTAAATGAAGATACGGGATTACCGGGTAATCCAAAAACAAGCGCATCTGAATGAGATCCAAAGGTTGTAGGTTTACCGGGTTGAACATTTATCCGGGAAAATAGAATATTTACACCGGCCCTTTCCATAACCGATGGTATAAAATCGAAATCCCCCATCGAAACACCGCCAGTGAGTATTACAATATCACATTCTGCAATCGCTTGTTTTAAAAGATCGTAAGTTGCCCCCTTGTCATCACGGGCAATACCATAATATTTTCCAAGGGCACCTGCCCGGAGCAATTGAGTCAGAAGCTGATAAGCATTCGAATTTCTAATCTGGTTTTTACCTGGTATGGTGAATGGTTCTACAAGTTCATCACCTGAACTTATGACTGCAACAACAGGTTTTTTGCTAACAACTACCGATGTACGACCTACAGACGCCATAATTGCAATTTCCTGTGGTCTGACTAATTTTCCCTTCTCAATTACTCTATCACCGGTTTTTATATCCTCTCCCTTGTATGCTATATTTTCTTTGGTGAAAGATCCGGTATATTTCACTTTTGCTGATGGCAGAATAACTGAATCTTCAACCATGAAAACCATATCAGTGCCTTCAGGAACAGAAGCCCCCGTCATTATCCTGGAACATTGATTTAATAAGACAGCTTTTTGAGGTTGCATACCGGCAGCAATGGTCTCCAGAATTTCAAGTTCCTGTTCAAGGTCATCTTTCCTGCAGGCAAATCCATCAACTGTAGCTTTATTGAAAGGAGGCATATCCATGTCGCTGGTGATATCTTCTGCCAATATGCGGCCCAGCGATTCAATAAATGAGACTGTTTCAACACCCATTGCAGAAACATGGCTCATTACGATACTGTAAGCTTCATCAAAAGAAATTACCTTCATGTTCAAATTATTTACTAGTCTCAAATCAAAATTGAACCGGAATAAAAATACTTAATTTTATAACAATCTCCTGCTAAAGTCCGGGGATCCTTCGCTAACGCTCAGGATGACAAGCCTTTCGGGCTTACAGAGGGGGAAATAAATGGCGATTCGTTGAGAAACAACATGTATGAAAAAATGATTTACGAATCGCCACTTCTTTCCCCTAATTATTTCAACTCCTCGTGTCAATTCCGAGCGTTAGCGAGGAATCCCCAGCACAAGTTATAATTAATTTCATTGCCCCTGTAATGCAATCCCTGCCTCTTCCGAAAATTCAATCCAAACCTCCGATAACTCACTAAATGGCTGCTGTTTATACGTTTCAGCAGAAATATCAACGTAAAAAATTTCTCCTGTATCGACCGTTACTTCCATTCCATACTCCGACGGAAGTATATCCTTCACAATCCCTTTCAGACAATTGGATGATTCTAAAGGAGGATCGACAGATATCCTGATTTCATCACTTCTCAGCAAAAGTAATCCTTCGCCTTCAGAAAAGCTCCCCTTTATGTTAAATTTTATATTATTCTCAGAGATAGCTATCCATTTTCCATCTGTATTTCTGAAAATAACCCTGAAGAAATTCCTGATCCCTGAATATCTTGCCACAAATTTGGTTACCGGCTTCCTGAATACTTCTTCAGGCTTCCCTTCCTGGATAATTTGCCCGTTGTGAATCACTCCCACCCTTGAAGAGAGACTTAATGCCTCCCTGTAATCGTGGGTAACATGGATTATAGTCAGTCCTTGTTTATTAAGCTGCCTTAATAATCTTTTAATTCCATCCTTCAGACTGGCATCGATCGACGCCATTGGCTCATCCAGGAGCAACAATCTGGGTGATGTTATTAATGTACGTGCAAGGGCCACTCTCTGAAGTTCACCCCCTGAAAGATTATGAGTGCTTCGTGTGAGCAGGTGTGAGATATTGAGATTATCTGCAACAACATTTACCCTCTCTCTGGTTCTTGCTTTATCTGCCTTTCCGGCATTTAATGAATAAGCAATATTTCCAAATACCGTCATATTGGGAAAAATTGCATAATCCTGAAAGACAAGTCCGATGCCTCTGTTCTGAAGTTTCTTATGAGTAATGTTTTCCCCATCGAGCCATATTTCACCTGAATCCGGATCATTCAATCCTGCAATAAGTTCAAGAAGCTGAGTCTTACCTGAACCTGATCGTCCAAGAAGTACATAATATGTGCCTTCAGATATCTCAAGATCAATATCTTTCAAATGAAAATCTCCCATTTTCTTTGATATTTTCTTAAGACTCAGCATATTCAGATTTTGTAATTACAGGTTTTCTTTTCTCTGACAACACTCTGAGAAAAGTAAATACAATAAGAGCTACAATAATAAAGAGAACAGCAGCCGGACGGGCATAGGTAAGTCCAAAGGAACTGAACCTGTCATAAATAAGAACCGGTGCGACCATAGGATGATAGGCAATGATAACAATTGCACCGAACTCACTCATTCCCCGGGCGAACATCATAACAAATCCTGTCATTATGCTTCTCCAGGCCAGAGGAAGAGAAATAGTGAAAAACACACGTGTACGGCTGGCTCCAAGGTTAAGTGCTGCTTTTTCCAGTCTCTCAGGAACAGCTGCAAATCCTTCACGGGCTGAGTTTATAAGGAATGGCAGACTTACAAATGCCATTGCTATAGCAATACCAGCCGGATTATTTACAAGACTTAATCCGAATGCAGAGGCAGTTTTTCCGAGTATTCCGTCTCTTGAGATAAAACCAAGAAGTGCAATCCCTGCAGCTGTGTGCGGAAGTACAACCGGGAGATCAATAATTCCCTGAACAACACTTTTAAGAGGAAATGATTTGCGGGCCAGCAGCCATGAAAAAGGGACAGCAGCTATTGCAAATAGAAAAGTTGCGGAAAACGAGACCCAGACTGTTAGCCAGATACTAGCCTGTACTTCTTTATCCGCAGCTGTCTCAAAGAACTCCCCCAATCCTGTATGGATGAACATACCAAGTAACGGAGCTACAAGGAAAAGTAATACCAGCGAAGAAAGTATCAGTAGAATCCAGTTGAATGGTCCGTACCTGTTCATAACAGTTTAATTCAATAAATTTTCTCTCAGATATTCCTGAAGTTGAACAGGCAGCTTGTCTTTTTGTTCTGATGAAAATGGCACTATTGGCTCCTGCCCGTTCTTCCTTAAAATAGCAATCCCCTCACTACTCAGAATAAAATTTACAAATTTCAGTGCCTCATCCCTATTTATGGCAACTTCAGGTATAGTGAGGCTATAATTAATATAATCCCCTGTAACTGTTATTTTTGAACCGGGAGTACTCCCCGCAACATCTAATGTCACAGTATTGTATATATCGTTCATCGAAGGATTGGAGAGATTAATTTCATCCGGAAGTTCGATATATTTCAGTCCATGCTGAACGGCAACTGATTTATATTGAAACATATAATCAATAGTATTAGACTCGATAAGTGCAATCAGGTCAACCTCTTTGGGCCGAATAAAACCTTTATTTTTCAATACCATTTTTTCAGTTAGTCCCGGATGCGGATAGATTTTTTCTGCAAGCTTAAATAAAAGTACAGTTCTGTATCCGCATGGATCGAAATCGGGTTCAGCCCGGGCATAAATTACATCATTTCTGGAAAGTATACTTATCCAGTTATCCGCATTTATCTCTGAAGAATATCTTGATTTGTCATTGTATGCTATTACAATCTCATTTGTTGCGAACTTAATACTCCAGTTTGCATATTCAGGAATAAGCAGTTCATTTATTACGAAATAATCAGCAGAAGCCATAATGTCGCATGGTTTTTTAAGCTCAGTTATTTTTCTTGCACAAATAAGGCTCCCTGCAGGTTCAAGAAGAATTTTGATACCGGGATTTTCTTTTTCATACTCATCCTTCATCTGTTTAAATGGGACTGAAAGGCTTCCGGCATGAAAAACAATGATCTCCCTGTATTTTCCTGAATCTGAGTTGCCACACGCTGTTAAAAAAATAACAGTAATAAAAGAAATGCTAATTAACCTTCTCATTATTTATCCGCGAGTTTATCTGTGTTTCAATATGTTGAGATGTGCAAATTGGGGATCTCTACAACATTGATAATTCTGTCATCTGTACAATTGCCTTGATTGTCTTCCAGTTTCTTGCAGTACCTGTCACTCCCATTTTCTTTTCAAAAAAATTTGTATATATTTTAGTTTTACCAAAACCATTCGGACAATAGATAAATATCTCTCTACCAGAAATCCGGAATTTATCAGGAGGATAATTTATATTGATAACCTTATTAATCTGGGAATCCGACGGAGCTTTATGAAGAAAAATCACAGCCATTTTTGCATCATCAAAATTTTCTTCGTTTAAGAATGGATTTCTTGTGAGGAGCTGTGTTACTTCCTTAGTAGTACGTACCATTGTTGGAATAATAAAATTGAACTTAGAAAGTATTTCCATTTCAATTCTTTGTTCAATTTCCGAAACAGGAGATTCGTTTTTGGCACTGAATAAAACATTACCACTTTGAATGTAGGTCTGTATACATGTGAATCCCAAATCGCTATAAAGCAATGACAACCCGGTCATTTTAATTGAGTTATGGCCAGTCATGTTTACTCCCCGGAGAAAAGAAACATAGTATTGCATTTGATTTCTACTGATGATCCTTTACTACTTCAATTACCTCAGGGAAATCCATTCCGATTTTTTTCAGATGTGCAATGGTCGGGACACCATTATTGTTCCATCCCCTGCGTCTGTATACAGCATCCCGGAGTCTCTCATACTGATCTTCACGGTGTTTGCGCAGAACCTTCATTTTATCTTCAGTGGTCTTTCCTGCAGTGCTGAATCCTACATTTTCCTGCAGTTGTTTGTCATACCGTTCTGCACGTGATTCATACTCCTCTTTTGTTACCGGTCCTGCAGCGCGGTAAGGCTGATTATCATTAATTCGCTTCCCATATCCCCTGCGGAGGTTAAATACCCTCTGGAAATTATATACACGTTCTGAATCTTCAATCATGCGATGTTTATCGAACTCCCTTCCGGTGACAGCTTTGTATATTGTTACATAATTATCAACATGGTCAGGGACTTTTGCCGGTTCATCACTCTGTGCATTGCTCTCAGGTTCCACATCGTTCCATGGAAGTTTGCAGAGCCCCACAAGGCCAAACCATGTGCGAAACATAGGAAAATAATGAAGGGCTTCAGCTTTATTTTCGAATGTAGGGATCTGGTTATTAACCATATCCATAAATATGAGCCACGCTTCATCATGCTGCGGACCTTTGTTTGTAAGAGCAAAACCACCTTGCTGGGCCAGTGATTCCTTTGGCATATACTGGGAATATTCAAGTCCCTTGTTTTCCATACCTATATCATTCAGAAAATCCGCATCACCCCAGCCGTTTCTGATAAAGAGCTCTTTCATTTTTCTTACTCCTGTTCCGGCAATTTTTCCAAATCCCTCACCGAGGGCAAGCTGGTGAAGCATGGTAAGCGCAGCTTCTGCATTGCCAAAGTTAAGGTCTAGGCCTCCGGTTCTTTCATTATTAAGGATACCGTTCTGAAAACATTCCATTATAAATGCTGTCAGAGTGCTCCATGTTATAGTGCAGATTCCGTATGTATCGCAATAGAAATTTGTTTCGATAATATAACCAGGATCGAAAATGGCACAATTAGCTCCCAGTCCAGCTGCATTTTCATATTCAGGTCCGTCAACAATAACTGTTTTCCCTTTGTAAGGGCCAGTTTTAACTACATAGTCATCAATGCCTTTACTGCATGACATATTGCAGCCGATCCAACAACCATCAGGTACCCCCTGAGTGAATTGGCGTTTCCATACCGAAGAGTCAATTTTAAAGGCATCGGGATGGCTACCGTATTTATAGTTCATTACAGGCAACAAATCATGATCGTTCATGATCTCCATCAGATGTGCTGTTCCAGTCTGCTTCATCTGGCACTGTTTGTCGTCAAGTTCGCGCATCTCCCTGTTAAATCTTTTACCTCTCTCCATTATGGCATCAAGATCAACTACATTATTGAGGTTTCCCTTAACCCCGGGGATCTTGCATACAAGCGCTTTTATCTTCTTATTACGGAAAACGGTTCCGATACCTCCCCTTCCGGCCTGCTTCAGTCTTACCTTTTTTCTTTTCGAATCATAAAAACTAAAATTGAGCATCCCGATAAGTGAATGCTCCGCAGCAGATCCCGTTGATACTATCCCTATTGATTTTTTTTCATTGTCGTTATCAGCAAAAATCTCCGTAAGTTGTTCAGCCAGCACATGACTATCAATGGCTTCCGCCGGAGCTTCAAAAATCTCAACTATATGATTTATCCCATCAATAAATACAATTACATCCTTCTCCGACTTGCCCTGTAGCTCTATTGCATCGAAACCTGAAAATTTCAGAAACGGACCAAAAAAACCACCTACATTACTATCCATTACAGAGTCTGTCTGGGGTGATATTGTTACAACCAGTGACTTACCTGTACCGGAATATTGTGTAATCCCTCCTATTGGCCCTGAGGAAATTATGATCTCATTTTCCGGATCATTCCATTTTGTATTGGGTCTTGTTGCATCCCAGAGCAGTCGCAGACCGTATCCTTTCCCACCTATAAATTTCTCCTTCATTATTGCCGGGACATCTTTCTCCCTGACATCTGTTGTACCTACATTAATATAAAGAATCTTATCAGTGTAGCCTTTATCAAGGGGGGTCCATTTATACTCCCATTTCTTAAGCAGCTTATGCTGTTCTTTGACAGACACTATGTCCATATTCCTGATATTTAATTTAGTACCTTTAAGATGGTTACAGAGACAAAGGTATTAAATCGTGAAGAGGATTAATATGATTTAAATCAATATGCTGCAGAATACATAACGTTTTTTTTACCGCAGAGTATCGCAGAGAATGCGCAGAGGGCCACAGAGAAATATGTCTTCTTTTTACTCTGCGGTTCTCCTTTTTACCTCAGCGAATCTCTGCGGTTAAAGGATTTCGACTTTTGATACAGCCCTTTGCATTAATTTGTATTTGTAAGTATCTTTATATCCGGAAAATGATTAATAATGAGGATTTCGGAAATTAGATCACACCTGAGTAAATTCAGAGTAGGGATAGCCGGCGCCGGTGGTCTCGGCTCAAACTGTGCAGTTGCATTGGCCAGAAGTGGTGTTGGAACCCTGATAATAGCTGATTATGATGTTGTTGAAACACTAAATCTAAACAGACAATATTATTTTACTGACCAGGTTGGACTGATGAAAACAATTGCTCTGAAGGAGAACATTTCGCGAATTAATCCTGATGTTTTTGTAATTACACATCAGAAGCAACTTGACATGAATAATATCCCGGAGATCTTTTCAGGTTGCGATGTTGTTGTTGAAGCATTCGACAGATCAGATATGAAAGAGATGCTTATTGAAACTATGCAGACATACATGCCGGGGATACCCGTTGTTGTAGGATCGGGGATGGCTGGCTGGGGGCAAACAGAGCTTATAAGATACAGAAAAATTGATGATACTCTTTATGTATGTGGTGATGAATTAACAGAAGTATCTGATGACAATCCTCCAATGGCACCCAGGGTTGGAATGGTTGCCAATATGCAGGCAAATGTTGTAATTGAACTACTAATGAATGCAGAGATTTAGCATTGGTTTAAATGAAAATAGTATTAAATAACAGGGACGAGGAGTTTAATTCTGATTCTGTTACAGTATCAGAGATGCTGATATTAAAGAAGTTTTCTTTCAGATTAAGGATAATAAAAATTAATGGCACTCTCATAACTAAAGAGAACTATGATACTACAGTTATAAGAAATGGTGATAATGTTCAGATGTTGTACCTGATGAGTGGAGGTTAAAAAATAAATTGTAGGTTTGTGTCCGGATGCAAAGGTTTAATTTCATAGAAAAAGTTCCCCCGGTTTTAAGGAATAAATATATTCTCACTATAGTTATTTTTGTTTTATGGCTTCTTCTTTTAGATTCCAACAATCTGATTGCCAGATATAAGGAAATGAAAGAGTTACATAACCTTAAGATAGACAGAGAGTATTATATAAATAAGATTGAGAGTGACAGGAAAAAGCTCCACGAATTGAAAACGGATAATCAGAACCTTGAGAAATTTGCCCGGGAACAATACCGCATGAAAAAGGCTGATGAGGATCTGTATATTATTCTTACTCCAGCTGAAGATCGGAAAATAACAAGAAGAAATAATTAACTACTGCCCGTGGTTTTCTCAATCTTTCTGAAATACTTCAACAACTCCACCGGATCTTCAGATCTGTAATCCGAACCTATTTCCCCAAGCAATTCAGATGCAGAAACCACAACAGGTTGTTTTTCAAAGCATTTCAGATGTACAAAATTCAGATACTTAACAATTCTGAACATATTGAACCAGGAAAAAAACCGTTTTTTAAATGAGTCCGGACCTGAGATATTATCCTTTATTTCTGAAAGTTTAGCTACCCATTCCACCTTATCTGAAAAAAGTCTAATGCCTTCAGGCAACATATTATAATAGTCTGGCAGTTCTTCAGTTTTACATCCATAGAAACTGTCAGCCATTGCAAAGAACACTCTTAATTCATTAAATGCCAGCATATTATATGTAAGCAAATCTGTGCTTTTCACCTTTGAAAGCTTTTCTATTGAAGCTCCTGTGCCAAATGGAACTCTGAATGAGGGTCTTGGGGAAGGAAATACAATTGTTGAATTCAAACTGAAGTAGCCTCCAACTGGCACCAGTTTCTGAATAAAGTAAAAATCCTCCCCTGCCTGCTTACGGTTCATCCCTCCTGCTTTAATATAATGCATTGACTTAACAGCAATTGAAGAACCTATGGTATGAAAAACCCATGGAAAACCTGTATAAGCCAGGCCCTGATAATAGTATCTGAGGTGGAGTTCATACTGAACAATAGATTCATAAACATTTGCGGGGAATTCGCTTCCCTCAATCGGGTGCTCGAAATAAATGGAACAGGCTGATCTCTCCTTTCTCACTGACAACTCATTATAAACAGCAACGAAGTAGTTCGGAGCAACACTGCAGTCGGCATCAAGATTAAGGATTATACCTTCCGGATTGTTGATATGATTAAAACGCCTCACAGCCTCATCCATCCCGGTTTTTCTGGCCAGCCCAACACCCCATCCCTTTATTGAAGAGTCAGCAGTAAAAGCAAAAAGCCGGAAGAAACAATCTGAATGTTCTTTCTTCCAGCTCTCTATTATTGATAATGTTAATTTGTTATTCCTTATGCTCTCCTCCGAAGCGTTAGCAGGGGCATTTACAACTATAATAACTTCGGCCTTACAGCCTGGTTTGTCACAGGATAAAAGTGAATCGAGCAATCTGACAATTCCGGGTTCATTATAGGCCGGAACGACAACAATTATACCTGTTTGTATATCAGGTGCCTCATTGATTATCCGGGGGAATAAAGCCCTCTCCTCAAGCCATACTGAGGCAAAACCCATTCTGATTTACTTCTTTTCAGACTGATACTTAACGTTAATGGCATCAAGCACTTTCTGTGTAATATCCAATCCGCTATCACCATAAAGGACTACGCTTCCGAAACTTTTTCCAAGAATGAACTGGTAGTTATAAGTAGCTTTGTTTTCCTCAAGAAATTTTGTAATGTATTCCAGTATCTGGCGGTTCATAACCTGTTCTTCTTCCATCAGGTTTGACTGCAGGTTATCGCGAAGACTAAGAAGCTCTTGCTGCTGCTGTGTGAGTGCCTGTTCCATCTGCGCTGCTGTAGCCCTGGTCACCAATCCTTTATTCACTTTGTCCTGATAATCCCTGACACCTTTCTCATACTGCGTTCCCTTTGAATTCAATTCAGCTTCAGCACTCTTCTGCTTTGACATCAGTTCTTCTCTTCTGTCAGAAAACATATCAAATTTGAATATTACTGTATCAATATTAACATAAGCAATTCCTCCTGCAGGCATCTCATTTAAAGAGACATCTGAAGATTTACTTTTCTTATTCCCTGTAAAATGCAGAAAATAAAGACCAACAACTGCTAAAAAGAGAACAGCAAACAGAGCTATGGATAGATTCTTCATTTAAATTGAATATTTGTTAAACATGAGTAAGGCGCAAATATAAACAAATAAATAAACTGGACTAACTAAAACAAATAAAATTAGCTTGTTGAATAAAAGGCGCAATGGCACAACGGCAAAATGGCCTAACTTAGAATTCCGGACAAGGAATTGCTTTATAGCGCTTCCTTTCCTGTCCTATCGAAAGATTGTTAAATTCGTAGATCAAAGAAATCTCATGAGCTCCTGAAGTAGAACCTATCAGGTTTGAAATTGTAAAATCGTAGCTGTAGCCGATCTGGAAAGCACTGGTTTTTATTCCGAGAAGGCCAATAATCGCATCTCCTGCCTGCGAAGTAACTAATGGAATTCCTCTATACCACAAACCAAACACAAGAGGATCCTTATAATAGTAGAGGCCGATATCTGACTGATAGAATTTCCCCTGCTTCTGAAAGTTCATTGCAACAGAAAGTACCTCTTGCATTTTCTGTCTCAACCTCGTTTTTTTCAGCATCTGAACGCCTCCGTATAAATTGAACTTTACCGGAACAGTAGCCTCATCACCATAGAACGAGGTCTTTGGAGCCAGAAGATGATCGAGTGTAAAACCTCCCCATATTCTTTCATTATAAACAAGTGCTGAAGTTGCAAAATCCACATCAGCCACATTATCGAATGGCGGAGGAGTTATTGTAGGGGACACACCTCCGCCTCCGGTAAGCTGTGTGTTGAATATAAGCTTATAAATATCCAGTCCAAGGTAATAAAACTTAAAGTTTATACCCGGTCGGATATGCCAATCCCTGTTAATGTTAAAGTCATAGGAATAAAGCAATCCTAAGTTAGTGGTACTAAGATCTCCTGATCCTGCTACATCGTAGGTTGCGAGGATTCCAATACCGGAATTGTAATTAGGCATGGCTTTCTCAAATGAGACATTGTAGGTATGAAATACACTTTTGGGAATCCCTGGCCACTGATTTCTGAAATTAAGAGTAAACCGGTACTCTTCAGTTGCACCTGCAAAAGAGGGAGACAAATATAACTTATTAGCATAAAATTGGGAGAATGTAGGATCCTGACCAAAGATATCTGTGAGAATGATGAATGACAGTACGACTAAATATATAATCCTCTTCACCAAGACCGGTCCCGTTAGGTTTACGGTCACGAAAATAGTGATTTGAATTCAAAATTCCTTAGAAATCATTGTTTTTTATCTGCAAAAGAGCCTCATTCCATTAAGTTTTTAATAAACGAGGGAAATTATTAGACCAATGGCTCCATTTATTTGATGAATGAAAAATTATAAAAATAGTCTAATGAAATATTGTTAAATCAGTGTCTGAGCAGCGTAACATCACCCATTTTTACAAATGATTCTCCGTTGCGGAAATTTCCCCGTACTTTCCATATATAAACGCCGGGATTAGCCATTTGTCCTTTAAAATATCCATCCCATCCAATATTCACATCACTGCTTTCGAATACCAGTATACCCAGCTTACTGAAAATTCTTAACTGATAGTCAGTTACACCTGAAGAAGCTGGATGAAATACCTGACCGGATTCATCGCTCTTGCTGGAATAAAAACCACCTGAAGGGCCATCCGGATTTGGTATAAATGCATTAGGGAAACTGATGAAATATTCTGATCCCGAAAATGCGTTCATAACAATAAGTGAGTCTGAACAACCAAAGTCTGATGATACAACGAGTTTAACATTATAATTGCTGTACCTGGCATATCTGTGCATTGGTTCAAAAAGATCTGAATATGTTCCGTCACCAAACGACCATTTGTATTTCATTCCGTTTGCCGAATAGTTCAGGAAACGAATCTCATCATCCGGGAGGACCGGTTTTTCAGGAGTTATTTCAAACCGAGCCTGGGGTCTTGGATGAACAATAATAACTTTTGAAGAGGAGGCTTTCAATTCTCCACCACTGTAGAGTTTAAGACCTACATTATATTCACCTTCCAGATCAAATATCCAATCAGTACTCTTTTTGTTTGAGAATCCTCCGTCACCAAAAGTCCAGTAGCATGAGTCGAACGAGCTTATGCTGGTACTGAAATGGAGTTTGAGCGGAACACAACCACTTAATGCAGAAGTTTCAATTAATGTTTCTCCAATTAAGTTTCTTCCCATTAGCTTTCCGGTATTTGCAGAAGGATCGCTGACGAGAGCCTTTTTTGAAAATGTTTCATTTATTCCGGAAGGATTGATGGGATTTCTGTCAGATTGAACCGACTTGCTCTCAGCCTCATTACCAGTTTTTGTATTCTTTTGGCTTTTATTCTTCTTAATATCAGGCTCTTTAACAACATCTGGCTTATCCCCGGAATCCTTTAAGACAGCTTTGCCTTCGGGCAATTCAAATGGTTCAACAATTATTATATTTTCTTTTGTTTCCAATCCTGACTGGGAGTCAGGTTGAAGTGAATTCTCTTTTTCAGAAAACAACATAATACCTGAAGTTATTGCTGCAACAAGTAAGCCTCCCAGATAATATACATTAAACCTGGCTGGATTAAAACGAACGAATTCCCTGCGTGCAAGCGTTCGCATAAGCTTAGCACTAACTACAGGATCGGGAATTATCTCAGCACCATCAAGCTTTCGCCTGAATAACTCCCTGACACTCATATCGTTCTTCTTTGTTTTCAATCTTTCACTTTTATTCTAAATTATCTTATCCGTTTTCAGTATAGCTGCTTTTCAGTTTCCCAAGTTTTTCCAGTTTATCTCTTATAACAGCTTTAGCCCTGCTATACTGCGACTTGGAAGTATTTGTATCGATTCCGAGTATCTCAGCAATCTCTTTGTGTTTATAACCCTCTACAGCATACAGGTTAAACACCATTCTGTAACCAGGGGGCAGCTCATTCATCACCTTAAAGAGTTCTTCAGAGTTAAAAAAGTCCTCCTCAAAACTGGTAACTCCTGTTTCAACCGACACATACTCTTCAATCTCAACATGATATCTGTATTTCAGATTTTTATGATAATGAGTAATAGCGGTATTAACTGCAACCTTTCTCAACCAACCTATGAAAGAACCTGTTCCTGAAAAATCTTTAATATTAAAAAAAATCTTCAAAAAACTCTCCTGTAATATATCTTCTGCCTCAGCCTTATCTGAGGCATATCTCAGGCAAATTCCAAGAAGGAAACGTGAATACTGATCGTACAGCACCTGTTGCGCTTTCCTGTCATGCCTTGCGCACCCTTCTATTATTTGCTGGTCGCTCATCATAAACTGAGGACATTTTTAAGACATCCCATGTATTTAAATGGTTGCATTAACTCATAAATTTCCTGAAAATAGTAAAAATCATGTCTTTTATATGTCCTCTGAATGACAAAGGTCATTAAAATATATGTTGTGATAAGCTTATTTAGCATTTTAATTTTTTGAAATCATTATCATGTTCAACAAACTCATTGTAGCTATATTACCCTGGTTCCCAAAAAAGTTCGTCTGGATCTTTTCAAAATCATACATTTCAGGAGAAACTCTTGAAGATGCAATGCATGTTTCAAAAGACCTTAACAGTAAGAACATAAAAGTAACCATTGATGTTCTTGGTGAATTCATAAAAAATCTTGAAGAAGCTGAGGAAAATAAAACAGAATATCTGAATCTTATTGATATTACCTTTAAAAATAAGGTTGATGGGCATTTTTCATTAAAACCGACAAGTTTCGGATTACTTATCGATAAAGAAGTGTGCTACAAACATATCAGGGAGATTGTTGCAAAAGCTGCTTCCAATAATGGATTTGTAAGGATTGATATGGAGGACTCTCCATGTACTGATGATGAGATTGCTCTTTTCCGAAGACTGAAAGCTGAGTTTCCTGCAACTATTGGTCTCGTACTTCAGGCATATCTGAAACGGACACTCAGTGATATTGAGAGCATGATGGATCTGAACACGGAGGCAATTCCTGTAAATTACAGACTATGCAAAGGTATTTATGTAGAGCCTGAAGCAATTGCGTTCAAAAAATATGAGGAAATAAATCAACATTTTCTTGAAGATCTTGAATTTATGCTGAAAAATAAGATCTATGTAGGGATTGCCACACATGATAAACCTCTTGTTGAAGGAGCATATGTACTTCTTGAAAAATATAATGTTCCGAAACACATGTATGAATTCCAGATGCTTTACGGGGTAACACCAAGGTTACGCGAAAGCATTGTTAATGAAGGACATACAATGAGAGTTTATGTGCCTTTCGGAAAACAATGGTATGGATATTCAACCCGCCGGCTAAAGGAAAATCCAAAAATGGCAAGCCATATCATTAAGGCGATATTTTACAAAGGGTAAAGAAGGCATCAGGCATCAGGAAGAAAAGACAAAAGACAAAAGACAAAAGATAAAAGTCGAAAGACAAAAGGATATTATCCACTGAAACTTTTGTCTTTTTACTTTTGTCTTTTATCTTCGGATCTCCTATTCAGTGTCTCAAAATATTTCTTCTGCAATTGGTTAATTTCAGAGTCTGTAAGGTCGGGCGTGAAAGACGCCGGTTTTTCTGGTAAACCATGTACCAGAAGATAGGCAGCAGGGATTAACATAAATGGGCTTAAGCCAAGAATTTTATCTGAAGGAATACCTCCCTTTTCAAAGGCATCTGTTTTTTGTCTTTGTCTTAACATCTCATAATTTGATGCCGGGTCTCCAAGGCTGCTTATACTGTTTCTTCCTGCATAGGCAGAGACAGCAACATTGTATTTCGCATTATCCATTGTAGAAGGGGTTTTACTTGGAGCATTCATTATTTCCGACTTTAAGTTTGAATACCTGGGAACAATAATAACCTCACCTATTTCCAGAGTATCACTGTGCATATATATTCCGGCAATAAACTCTTTCCCGGACAAAGTGTCGTTGATATGTAATGTAGTGGATTTGTAGCCCAGACTGTTAAAAACAACTGTGTCTGTTCTGTTTACATAGAATGAAAAAGTTCCTGCTTCACCACTGACAGTATAGAATTTTCTGTTTATTGTTATCTGGGAATTGACTATTGGAGATAATGTACCGGCATCCATTACAATACCATGAAAGAATATCCTGACACCGGTATTCTCCTTTACCTGGCATAATCCTGAATTAATAATGAAACACCCTGAAAGAAGGGACAGGAATATTTGTTTCATTTTATTTTTAAGTTTATAGCTTAATGATCAAATCATTTAAACTCCTTTTTGGTACGTGGTGAATTTTATTTTCATCTCTCCAGTATTTTACATCATCGCCCTTAATCACATCAAGAATTACATTCTCAACAGGATATCCGAGTGCAAGGATCAGAAGGATTTCATATTTATCGGGCAATTCTATCTCAGGCCTTAGTTCCTCCCTTTTAATTGACTGAATCATACATCCTCCCAATCCGGCCTCGGTGGCTCCCAGCATAATACTCTGAGCAGCTATTCCATGATCGACTCCAAAATTTTCTGCTACTGATTTGTCTCCCAGGATCATAATATATGCTGATGGCCTCTCTCCTTTTTCCGGACCTGGCCATTCTGTTAAGTATCCTGCCCATTGAAGATATGGAAAGACTTTCCCGCATGTTTCCGGAGTATTGTAAATAAGGAATTTAAGCGGTTGTCTGTTTCCCCCGGTCGGTGATAGTCTTGCAAGGTCAATAAGCGATTCAAGTGTTTTATGGTCAACTTGTTTCGACTCATCAAAACGACGGTATGAGCGGGTTTTTAGAACGAGGTCTTTGAGATTCATGTTATAGCTTTTAATAATTGAGCAATTAATACCTTTTGGATACCAGGTCCCAGTCAACAATCTCCCAGAACGACTTTATATAATCGGGCCTTTTATTTCTGTAATCGATATAATATGCATGTTCCCATACATCGCATGTAACAAGCGGTTTAAGGCCCCTGCGCAAAGGATTCCCGGCGTTTGATTCCTGAACAATCTGTAAAGTTCCATCATCCTTTTTCACCAGCCAGGCCCATCCGGCTCCGAAGAGTGTTGCTGCTGCCTTGTTGAATTGTTCCTTAAAAGCATCAAACGAACCAAAAGAGTCATTTATTGCATCTGCAAGCTCGCCTTTTGGTAATCTCCTGCCATCTTTCGAAAAAGATTCAAAATAAAATGTATGATTCCAAACCTGAGCTGCATTATTAAAAATACCTCCTTCAGCTTTTTTTATAATAGTCTCAAGATCAGCCTTCTCAAACTCTGTTCCGGGTATTAGCCCATTCAGATTATTCACATAAGCCTGATGATGTTTACCATAATGGTAGTCGAGTGTCTCCTCACTTATATGTGGAACAAGTGAGTTTAAATTGTACGGAAGTTTTGGTAGTTCAAATGCCATGATTTTTAATTTTTGAATTAATACTTTACATATTAAAACAATGAATAAAAGTCTATGTTCAAATTTAGCATTTTTATAGATGATATAGCCTATAATCCGGTAAGAAATATTCTTTCCGGGATTTGTGGTACAACACCCTTTCCGGAGGAAATCCTGAAGAGTTCTGTTATTGCCTCTCTACCTTTCTTTCCCAGATCAAGAGAATATTCATTCACATATAGTTTAATATGGTTATTCATGACTGTGCTATCCATCTCCCTGGCATTGCCGGCTACAAAATCGTATGAAGCAAATGAATCCTTATATGCATATTCGAGACTTCTTCTGATAATCCTGTTAACTTTAAGTGCAACATCTTCAGGTATATTCTTATTGATTACTATTGCACC
>Ga0113563_10000704_pt1 | contig 17023 bp, 16 predicted proteins | sample Mud3Dept3metaG_FD_80117 | JGI IMG/M metagenome (GOLD analysis project Ga0113563, IMG submission 80117) | Freshwater wetland microbial communities from Ohio, USA, analyzing the effect of biotic and abiotic controls - Mud 3 Core 4 Depth 3... | ecosystem: Environmental > Aquatic > Freshwater >...
CAATCCCAATTGTAAACAAAGTTACTGAAATCAATTTTTTCATGATTGTTCAATTAGGTTTATACAGAAATTGTGACGAATAGTGTTAGCTCTTAATTAATACAAAGGAAAAGTAGAGCACAGATCAGATAATCCGATTAATTTAACATTAATTTAGCATTAAGATTGCATTAAGACCCGCATACCGCTACCGGTCACTGTTTACCGTGAGACTGTTGAAAGAATTCCAAGATTCTGTTTTTTACATTTTTAAACCCCACCCAAGAGTGGTTAATTTTACTTTTCAACACTCCCCTGGGGATAGGGTTCAAAAACAAAAAATGAATAAAATCGGCCTTTAAAGCCACCCTCAGGCAATTTTTATCGTCAAAGTAATCTCACTTCACCAGAATGACCCTGAAAATAATTTCTTCTTTCAGGAACCGGATTCTGCAATAGTAAATACCGTCAGAAAGAGCCGATAAATCAAATGTTTTTACTCCCGCAGGAATCCCTGAAAGCTTTTCATTATAAACAATCTTCCCGCCATCATTGATCAGTTCCAGAACACCTTCCTCCAGCGGACGTTTAAAATCAATACTGAAAATCCCGGAAGAGGGATTGGGATATACTCTGATGTCCTTATTTTCAAGCACTCCTTCAACCGGTGTGGATGATGGTGTCCAGTCAATAATTACTGAAAGGAAATTGGCAGTATTTGCAGGTGTCGAATGAAATGCAGTGGTACCCTTGGTAAAGGGATAATTGTTGACTGTTTTTCCTGTTGTCAGACTCGATGCCCATGCCATCTCAAGCCAGACAAAATAGGATCCATCCTGTACTACGGTACCGGTTACATTGGTACCGTTCCAGAGAAACGTGATTGTTCCATGACTTGTCAGAGTTGCACCTGTAACTGCATCGACAACGTTAAGGCCGGATTTGTTAACCCATGACTGCAGATGATCATAATTATCCGGACTGGAATACTTGATTTTTGTTTTTATGAACGTAGAGGTGCTATTCTCTATCCAGATCGCAAGCAAATGTTCAGGACTGAAGCCTCCTGTGGAAGTGGTGGTCACAGAAAAACTTAAAGTCCCTGCTGTCTGTGAATACAGGGTATTTGTTATAATGAAGAAAAACATTATTAAAAATACGCCTGATATATTGTGTATAATTCTTTTCATAAGTCAATATTTATAGGTTTATACCGTATACTTCTCTGAAGATAAATCAATAAAAGTATAAACTAATCTGAACCGGTATTGTTCAATGAAGTTACAGAAATATCAGATATTGACAAAAGTCTTAAAGTTCAACTAGTTACACATTAGTTTGTATTCTTCCATGTGTAAGCATGAGGCCAGTCGGCTGTATTTGAAGTAATTGAAGTATGGCATGCTCTGCAGCCTATAATTTCCTCCGGATTTGTGCCGCCATGCACTTCGGCAAATTCGCCGGTGTTGCTTTCTCCTCTTGAGCTGTCGTGGCATACACCGCAACTGCCTATAGTTTTAATCCTTGATGTAAATCCCTGGTATTGTTTTGACTGATAATCGTCTTTTGCTATATTCGTGGGGTACATTGCATGCGGACTCCCGTGACATGCGGTACATTGTATGCTGCCATGTCCCTGAGAATTCCTGTATAATGCATTTCCCGTAGTAACACCAGTGACCCCGGTATGGCAGTCTGAACACGCAGGTTCACCTGACCATGGAACCCTGCCTGCAGCAATAGTGCCTGCAACATTTGCCATATCCCCGTGGCATTCGGTACAATTGCCGTCGGCCGATGTATGTGCAATGCTTCTGGAGCATTTTGTTGTGGCACCCGGGTGGCAGTCATAGCATCCGATTCCAGGTTTTGATGCATGCGATCCGTGAACAGCCTGTGAAAGATATTTTTCCGGACCTGTATTTATACCCAGAGCCGGATCGGGATGACAGGAGGCGCATAGTACCGGTTGACTTCCAGCAGCTGTAAAATTTGTTTCGTGTTTGGAATCATGTTTTGCAAGAATATCATCAAAGGCATTTGTCCCGTGACATTTCGCACAGTTCATTTCATCGGAGGTCGGAACGGTTGTCCGCGTCTGAGCCAATATCTTGCCACTCCCGTCCTTTACAGTAACCTCTGCAACCTGGTAAGGATCCCATGTACCATTATCGTATACAGGGACTACAGGTATCCCTTTACCAATAAAATGGTTGCCTGATGCTTCCATTTCGCCTGCAAGGCCATACCCTGCCAGGCCGATATCATGCGTCAGTGTTACTCCAAAGAGTTTATTGGAATTATCCCAGAATTTCCCGTAAGCCCTTTTACTGTATGAGGAAGTGTTGTCAATCAGTTTGTATTCCACTTTTAATCCGGACGTTACAACTTCAGGCGGATTGCCTCGTTTTATCACCTGTGCCATTACATTATTATAGGGGGGCAATACCACAAGTTTGTCATATGTCGGATTCAGGCAATGCATCCCCAGATCGTTCCAGGCAAAAACCGAATAATCGCCACCCGATGGGGGAGTGTTTGATTTTTCACATCCCGGGAACACTATGGAAAAAAAGATTACCAGCAAGCACAGAATTTTAAATATATGTTTCATCGCTTTAAGTTTAAAAGTCTCTGGTTAAGATATGATTCTTGTAAAGGTATTTTACCTGATCGTTAAACAGATTAAGATAAGATTAAGAATGCATTAATCTGGGATTAAGGAGATCCGGCAAACTTAAAGTCTGTGCGTAGCCAGGATACTAAAGTAGATTCCGTGCGTATTGAAAATTCTTATAAATCTGAAATGAAAATCTTAATGTATCCTTAACGGAATCTTAACCGGATCTTAATCCCTCCTCAGTTCACGAGGTTTAATTTTACACAGAACTAACCTGTATAATTTTATTCCGATATGAACACAAAACCCGGCGTTTCGAAAAATAGAATTTTTAATGAAAAGGGTGATAAAACTATTTATTATAAGGATAATACACTTTTTAATCGCTTTAAAAATAATCCGGTCATCAGGGAACTGGATTCAGAAATCAGCGGAGACTTCCTGAAATATATTAAATGGTTAAATCTGCCGGTTTACCAGAATCTGGTTGTGCTCTCATCTTTACACCATTATTACTACGACGAAGATGATATGAAGGAGGTCGGGATTCTGGTTAATCTGAAACAACTCAATCAGTTAAATCAGATCAGACATTTTTTACATTCTGTTTACCGTCTTCTGCCCGCTAATAGTTACTTCATCGGATGCTTTTTTGATAATAAAAGTCAAAACGGATTTCTTGCAGTATCTCCGAAACCTTATAATTCTGACCGGTTCAATCCGGTTAAACATGCTGTTATGTCAGAGAACCGGGTAATTAATATGATGTACAACATAATTGATTTCAAAACTGCCAGATACCTGACAAAAAGAAGCGTTGCATTACAACTTGAAGAAGCAGGATTGAATGTTCTGGATATATCCGAATTGAACGGTCTCACATACTTCTGCTCTCAAAAAGCTGCGACACCTGAATATTGACTTTTTTGAACTTTTTGAAATAACGACGTCACTTTTCCCATTATAGTCCGGTCATCTTTTCGGGAACAACCCACTGGTCATATTGTTCCCCGGTAACCATACCCAGATCCAGGGCTGCTCTACGTAAAGTTATATTTTCCAGATAAGCTTTGTTGGCAATTCTGGCACTGTTTTCGTATCCTATGTGTGGTGTCAATGCAGTGATAAGCATCAGGGAGTTTTTGAGATACATATTAATTACATCGGGATCCGGCCTGATACCTGCCACACAATTATCACTGAATGAAGCACATGCATCTCCAAGAAGATTTGCGCTTTCCAGAACATTGTATGCAACAACAGGTCTGAATGTATTCAACTCAAAGTGTCCGTTAGAGCTGCCCACAGCGACTGTAACATCATTGCCAAGTACCTGGGCGCATACCATTAGAAGAGCTTCAGCCTGTGTGGGATTTACCTTGCCCGGCATAATTGATGAACCTGGTTCATTAACCGGGAGTATTAACTCACCAAAACCGCTCCGGGGACCTGACCCCAGCATGCTGATATCGTTGGAGATTTTCATCAGTGAAACCGCAGTCTGTTTTAAAGCAGAGCTCAATCCGACCATAGCATCATTCGATGCCAGCGATTCAAACTTGTTAGGTGCTGAAATAAAGGGGAAACCCGTAAGACCTGCAATTTTCTCTGCAACCAGTACTGCATATCCCGTCGGAGTGTTGAGCCCTGTGCCGACTGCAGATCCTCCAAGCGCCAGTTCGCTTATCATCTTCAAAGCATTCCGGATTGAGCGTATCCCGTTTTCTGTCTGTTGGACATACCCGGAGAACTCCTGACCGAGAGTAAGAGGAACGGCATCCATATAATGTGTCCTGCCAATTTTTACAATGTCCTTAAACTCAGCTGCTTTAAATGCAAGGGTATCGCGCAGCTTTTTCAATCCGGGCAGAGTTTTCCCTTCAATGATCATATATGCGGCAATGTGCATGGCTGTGGGAAAAGTGTCGTTTGACGACTGGGATCGGTTAACATCGTCATTCGGATGAAGGATCTTCACCGGGTCTGTCAGAGCGCCTCCGTTCCTTACATGCGCCCGGTTGGCAATCACTTCGTTCACATTCATGTTTGTATGCGTTCCTGAGCCTGTTTGCCAGATCACCAGGGGAAACTGATCATCCAGTTTTCCTTCAATTATCTCGTTGCAAACGTCAACGACCATCTCCTTTTTCTCAGAAGTAAGGACGCCCAGTTCAAAATTCGCAATGGCTGCCGCTTTTTTAACATACCCGAAAGCCTTTATGATCTCCAACGGCATGCTTGCTTCCCGTCCTATTTTAAAATTATTTCTGGAGCGTTCGGTCTGGGCACCCCAGTATTTTGATGCGGGAACTTTAACCTCCCCGAGCGAATCACGTTCAATCCTGTATTTCATCCGAAATTCCGAATATTCATACTACCTGTAAACAAACAAGTTGTCTGTTTTGTTGATAAGGATAGATAATTCGTGAAACACCGGTTAAAGTTAATCCGAAAATGATATGGCCTGGTTTTATGAAAAGAAATATGAGATAAAAAGAGAAGAGGTAGAGTCACTTGCACTAAAAAGTGCTGCTGTGGGTCTGCAAAGAATTTGTAAAGATCCCGGTCGGGTATTGTTGCTGCCTCCTGATATAACCAGGGCGCACAGTGGTGCAGGCCGGATCACTGAAATACTGTACAATTATTTTGCTCAGAAAGCTGACGTATATATTATTCCGACTCTTGGACAACATGTACCTCACACAGAAGAACAGAACAGGTGGATGTATGGCAGCATTCCGGAGAGCAAGATATTAAAGCATAATTGGAAGAAGGATGGAAAGCTGATCGGTACAATACCTGCGGATTATGTCAGTCTGACCACCGGAGGCAAAGCTGACTGGGACATTCCTGTATCTGTAAACCGGAATGTAATGGAAGGCAACTGGGATTTAATAATTAACATTGGGCATATAGTTCCTCATGAGGTTTTAGGTTTCTCCAGTCATAATAAAAACTATTTTATCGGTCTTGGTGGAAAAGAGACAATATGTGCATCACACATAGCTGCAGCATGTTACGGTATTGAAAATAACCTGGGTTCTCTTGTGACCCCGTTGAGACACTGTTTTAATAAAGCAGAGAATGAGTTCCTCGGAACTCTCCCGGATATGTATATTCAGCTGGTAATGGCATACAATAAGGAAGGAAAATTTGTCCATACCGGCTTTTATTGCGGTAACGATCTCGATACCTATATACTTGCAGCCAAACAGTCAATGGAAGAAAACATCACTGTCGTGCCCCCGCTGAAAAAGGTTGTTGCATTTATGCAGGGTGACGAATTTTTCAGTACCTGGGTCGCCAATAAAGCGATATACCGGACCAGGAAGGCAATGGCAGATGGTGGTGAACTGATCATAATCGCTCCAGGTCTGAAAAGATTTGGCGAGCAGGATGAAGTGGATAAGATCATCCGGAAATATGGATATGCCGGGACCGGAAAGGTCATGAAGCTCTGGAAAGAAAATGAGGATCTGCAGGACCTGACGCACGCTACCGCTCATCTGATCCATGGGTCATCCGAGGGAAGGTTCAGAATAACCTACGCACCGGGTCATCTTACCAGGGAAGATATTGAGTCAGTCAATTACAATTTTCTTGACTATAACGAAGCAGTTTCTAAATACCCACCGGAACTGTTGAAGAACGGATTCAACAGGCTTGCTGACGGTGAAGAGATCTTTTTTATAAGCACTCCTTCGGCAGGTCTGTGGACAACCCGGGAAAAACTTAACCAATTACCATGAAAAAAAGGGACAGAATTATAAGCTTCATCCTGGATTCACCAGGTGATAACAGGTCACTGATTGTAAGACTGATTGTTGGCCTGATCTTTTTATCTGAGGGGATACAGAAATTTTTATACCCCGAATTGGTCGGAGCAGGACGGTTTGAAGAAATCGGTTTCAGTAATCCGGCATTTTGGGCTTATTTTACGGCTTCATTTGAAATCCTCTGCAGCGTGTTTATTTTGGCCGGTTTGCTGACAAGATTTGCTTCAATTCCACCTCTGATAATTATGATAACTGCCTTTATTACAACAAAGTGGCCTTTGCTTGTAAATGATGGATTCTGGAGCTTTGCACATGCATATCGAACTGATTTTGCAATGACATTCCTGCTTATCTACCTGTTGATTTATGATGGAGGAAAATGGAGTATCAATAAGCTTATCTTCAAGTCATTATAACCTTCAGGTTTCAGGCTTCGGACTTCGGACTTCGGACTTCGATCTTCGGACTTCGGGCTTCTGACTTCCAGCTAAATGCCCAAAATTTTTCTGCATAATTCTATTTCCTCAGGATCCCCGGTATTCTTTCCCGGGTCATCAGATAATTTTACGGCCGGATGATAATTATCAGTGGCTCCTGATTTAACACCGGTGATCTTGATGACAATATTTAATGGCTTTACACCTACATCATTGGAAAGGTATGTTCCGATCCCATAAACGTCATGGATCCTTCCATTTACATGATTTTTTATTTTCTGCACCAGATCCGGATTAAGAGCATCACTGAAGACTATTGTTTTTATTGCCGGATCGATGTAATTATCTTTATAGTATTTCAAAGCATTATCAATGAAGATCAGGGGATCTCCGCTGTCCTGTCGTATCCCATCAAACAATTTTGCATGGAGTACCGAAAAATTACGGAAGAAATTATCCGATGTATATGTATCGCTCAATGCAATCCCCAGATCGCCCTTGTAAACTGTCACCCATGCATCCAGTGCTCTTGCATTGGCAAAACGGTATCCGTAATGAGCGGCATGGAACATGAACCATTCATGAGGATGTGTGCCGATCGGGGTAAGGTTATGTTTCATGGCAAGGAATACATTACTGGTTCCTTTGAAAAACCCGCCTGAATTCATTTTGAGGGTTTTGATAACCCGGTCATGAACATCAGATGAAAAACGGCGCCTCGTTCCGAAATCGGAGTACTCAGCATTTAAACCTTTCAGCCGCAGTGCTTTTTCGGCTGCCCGTTCTTCCACCTCCTGTGGTTTTGCTCCGGTCATTGAAAAGTAAAGTTCTGAAATCAGGGCCAGCAGTGGTACCTCCCATAAAACCGTTCTGTACCACAATCCTTCAATTTCAACAGTGAGTTTACCTTCATTCATTTCAATGGTAACCTCCTCAGGATCATAACGATAACCTTTTAACAGATCGATAAAGACAGGATCGAAATAATAACACCGTGAGATCAGAAATTTTTCTTCCTCTTTGCTGAGTGCAAGCTTTGTAAAACTGTTCACCTCCTTTCGCAATTTATCCTCAAATCCGTCCGGGAACAATGTAATCCCCCGGTTCATGAAACTGTATCTTACCATTGCTTTGGGATACAATTTCTGAATGGCATTCATTGTTGTGAACTTGTAAAGATCGTTGTCAGTAAAGAATTTCAGGATCATGTTATGGAATTACGACGGTATTTTCTGCAAATATAATTCAGTACCATTTAGTGTCTGTACTTGAAATGGATCTTGCACCTTCTTTTTTTGCTTTTTCATAGATAGGCAAAGCAATGGTCTCAAATCCGGTCACATCCGACATACAATCTTCCATGATGAAAAGCTTACGGGCAAGGTCTTCTATCTCCAGCATCTGTTTTATTGTCGTTGCAACGCAATGGCTTCTGGCTTCACCGGCAATCAGAATCTTATCTGAATCCTTCAGATCTCTTACCAGTTCCGTATTTAATTGAGTTTCAGGACTTCCCTCAATCGGAACATTTGCCTTAAGAGCACCGAAATGTTCAGTAAACGGATTTGTGCCCTTGATAACAACATCAAAAAACCTTCCTTTCCTGGCCCATTGTCTGACCGGCTCCATTATTTCATTAACTATTGCAGCGCCATATGATCCGATTATGCAATGCTCAGGCCATATCACATGCGGAAATTCACCCTGATCTTCAAGCTTCGCAATATAACCGATTGAGCTCTCTTTCCTGAAACGTGGTCTCCAGAGACCCTCCTGAACATCCCGGGTACTTATCAGAGTGAATGGTGCCGGAGGATTACCCTGCCGGTTTTCCCAGAATTCCGGATGGGAAATATCAATGACGTGATGATTATCCTGCGTCATTATTATTTTATTGATCCTTTCCGAATAAGTTGTTATGAATTTTCCTAACCTCTCGACGTCTTTCTCAGCTCCGTCAACATACAATGCCCCGTCAGGATTACAAAAGTCATTTTGCATATCAATTATCAAAAGCAGTGTTTTCATATTTCAGAACACAGATGTTTTCAATACAGAAGAATGACATGATGTAATCCGGATCAGCCAGGGAATTTAAGGAACTTAAAACCATGTGCCCAGTTGTTCTCCAGGAATCCCGGGATGCACCACAGCATGCAGAGTGGTTCAATTGCCCTTGCCGATTCTACTCCACCCAAATCCTCAACTTCCCAGCCTACCTCCTCAAGAAGTGACGCGACCTCTTTCTTTGAAGCAGTATTATTGCCGCATATGAACATTGAAGGTTTGATTTTAAAACCGGGATCAATCATAAATACATTCCCAATACTGTTAAAAGCCTTAACGAGGTTTGCCCCTGGTGCCGCCATCTGTAATCTTTCCATAAGGGATTCTTCCAGGGAGGTAAAGTAATGAAGTACACCATTTACCGGAGGTTTATCAGCAAGCGGATTTGTGGTATCTATTACTGTTTTGTCTGACAGTTTATCCGCAATTGAAGAGATCACTTTTTCTGCAGCAGTGCCTTTAACCGCAAGCACAACAATTTCACCAAAAACTGCTGATTCTGCGAATGTCCCTGTTGATGCACCTGTCTCTTTGTGAAGCTGTTCATATTTTGACTTATTACCCGTTCCGATCATTACCTGATAGTTATGTCTGATAAGTCCCTTTGCAAGCGCCTTAGCTACTTCACCTGATCCTACAATACCAATCTTTTTCATTTTCGTTTAATAATTAATTCGTAAGATAAAACAACCTGAAGAGTATAATGTTCTTTGAAATCCTGTTAATAAATCCATATGGCCTGTTTTCCTAATCACCAGTTTTCTATGAATAAACAAATTAGTAATTTTGACGGGTTGTGCAGTTAACCATCTTCTCTGGCTGCATGTACTCATCCCCTCTCCCGATAGCTATCGGGAGGGGGGGTGAGTACGTGTGATTGAAAGGGGAAAATAAGGGAGTGAGTTCATGAAAGTTTTATTGGAATAAACAATTGAATTTCAAATATATTAAGATTTAAACTGCACAAGACGTTAATTTTGTTAAATTCAAAAGAGATTAAATCAATGGAAGAGCATATTGTAAAAATCCTTAGAACGGAACAGGTTACGCATGATGTAAGACGATTTCAGATTGAAAAACCGGCAGGATATTCCTTTATCCCGGGTCAGGCTACGCAGGTATCAGTCAACACCCCGGAATTTAGGGATGAAAAAAGACCTTTTACGTTTACCTGTTTAAACTCAGCTCCCTACCTTGAATTTACGATAAAGATTTATTCATCCCGTAACGGAGTAACAAAAAAGCTCGGGATGCTTAAACCGGGAGCTGAACTGATAATCAGGGATGTCTGGGGAGCCATCAATTATAAAGGTAAAGGCGTTTTTATAGCCGGTGGTGCAGGCGTTACACCGTTTATTTCAATTTTCAGGGATCTCTGGTCCAGAAATGAGGTTTCCGGAAATAAACTGTTATTTGCAAATAAGGCAAAAGCTGACATAATACTCGAAGACGAATTTAAGACAATGCTGGGCAAGAATTTTATCAATATCCTGTCAGATGAAAAAGCTGAAGGTTTCGCTCACGGGTTTATTAGCAGGGATTTCCTGAAAGCCAACATCAGTGATTTTAATGGTAATTTTTATGTATGCGGGCCTCCTCCCATGATCGATTCAGTCCTGCAACAACTGAGCGATCTGGGAGTCGGTAAAAACCTGATTACAATTGAATTGTAATATCCTTATTTCTTCAGGCAGTACACTGAAACTGCCAGCAGATAGATCATGCATGCGACCAGCACCAGCATCCCGACAGCAATGCTGCTGATTTCGCCAAGCCAGCCTACCAGGAGCGGAATTACTGCTCCTCCTGATATAGCCATCATCATAAGTCCGGATATTTCGTTGTTGCGTTCAGGATACTTTTCAACGGCAATTGAAAATACAAGCGGCCAGATATTTGCGACAGCCAGACCAATTATAAAGACCAGCACCCATGCCATTGCCGGCGATTTTACTAAAAGCATAATGATAAATGACACTATTCCGAGAACTGATGTCCACATAAAGAACTTGCGTGAAGCAAATTTAGTAAGCAGGATTGCTCCACCCAAAGTGCCGATCATACGTCCAAGAAAATATACACTGCGGCCTAATTCTGCCTGCGTCTGCTCAATATGGAACTGTTTGATCAGAAACTGGCCGGAATTTGAGTTAAAACCAACATCAACACCCACAACAAGAAAAATTGAAAGAACCATCAGCAATACAAAACTGTTTCCCAGAAGCTTAAATGAAGTGGCAAATGTTGCTTTGTATCCTTCGACTTTGGTTTCTTCAATCTTTGAAGAACCAAGCCATAAGACCGAAAGGATTGAGATTGCCCCGAAAACAAGGAATAACAGCTTCCAGTCACCAAATTGTGCTGCAAAGACTGCTGCAAGAGGAGCCCCCAGCATGGATCCTATTGCTTTGACAAACTGGGAGAAACTAAGATAAGATGAAGCTCCTTTAAGAAAAAATGAAACTACTATTGCGATTATTGCAAATAAAACTGACAATAAAATCCATAAGCTTTTTATGTTAAATACAAAATAAAAAACTAATACTAATAACAAAGCTGCCAGGAAAACAGCTGCTCTTATGAGGGTTGACTTTTGAATACGATCTGAAGATTCAGCTTTGGATACACAATCTACCAGCAAGGGATTTGCAGATACCTGGACAATTGTATTTCCAATTCCAAGTAATGCAGCTCCAACCATAATCATGCCAAATGAGTAAAAGAACCACGGCACAAACAAACCAAGTGCCGTTACTCCCATACCAATATTCAGCATAAATCGCTTACCAAGGCGGGACTGTAACACACCGATGGGAACAGATAAAAGGAAAAACCACAGAAAAATCGCTGAAGGGATCAGCTGGCCAACAGTTGCACTTAGATTCATATCACTGCTGACGCGGTCAACAATGATACCTACAAGATCTACAAAGCTCATGACGAAAAAAGCCATGAGTATAGGCTGTATTCTGGAAATGTTGAGTTTTTTTGTGTTCATAATCTGATTAATTAAAAGTTAAGGTTCTTTTGGATTTACATCAGAGGCAATGCATGTTGCACTGCTTTCCAGAATTCATCATCTAATAGCCATGCGCTGCCCAGAAGAGCGGCATCCTCTTTCAGTTCGGAAAGTGCAACTTTACAGTTACAGCCCTCCTTTTCCAGCCGGTGTTCGAAAATATCGCCAAAAAGATCATAAGCATGTGAAATATTGCCGCCTACCACAACTATTTCTGCTTTGAATTTTTTAAGCCATGGTGCAAGGAATGATCCTAGATTATTTCCGAATTCCGTGAATAGATCCATTGCTACTTTGTCCGAAGAAGCCGCCTCTGCAATTTCCTTGACACCGTTCATTTCTTTCCCGGTCAGTCTCTTATAACTACCAAGAAACCAACGTGTTGAAAAGTAATCATCAGCTATATTATCCTTATATGGAAGGTGGTAAACGCATCCCAGCCTGGGTACCTCCGGACCATCAACAACCGGGATTTTGTTATCAATGAATGCCGATCCGAATCCTGTTCCCAGGGTAATCGACATGGAACGTGTTACCAGGGAGGCTTTTCCCACCAGCGCCTCTCCCACGGCAAAAGATGAAACATCATTTATAAACCTTACAGGGATGTCTGCGTCAAAACCCAGGCTTTTGGAGATCTCTTCCTTTACATTGCATCCATACAGGTGCTCATATTTTGCCACACCCTTGATGTAACTGATCCCCTTAACGTAATCAAACGGTCCGGGCATCCCGAAACCGATACCTTTCAGGTTCTTCCGGGTAATTTTACCGATCACCGCATTCAGGGCTCCTGCCCAAACTGCAATGATCTTATCCGCATGAGCTTTGTTATCAACTGCTCTTTCGGTGATTGTTTCCTTAAATATCTTCCGTGACACAATGTCAACTGCAGCACATGTTATATGGCTTCCGCCAATATCAGCGCCAATAGCAAGGTTATGATCCATATCAGGTATCAAATATAAAGGTTGTTCAATGTAAGTCAAAACAAGCTTTGAAAGTATTTAAATTTGTCATCAATGCAAAATTTATTTTAATAATACAGGGGATTTCAATTTATAAATAGAACTACTGTCTTCTCATTCCCGGGTTGTTATAAAGGTTCTTTGTGCTCTTAGTGGCATCCTTAGTGCCCTTTGTGGTTAATTTACCGGTGCTGCTGATAACCTGCTTTTTATCATATGAAATCTGATTTAATTGTAATATTTTTGATCAATAGTTATTCGGATAATTACTACTGGCAAGCTGGTTTCTGATAATTCAAATAATTAATAATAATTCTATCCATGGCCAAAGTAACAAAAGAAGATGCGCTTCTCTACCATAGCAGGGGCCGTCATGGTAAGGTAGAGGTGATACCTACCAAGCCTTACAGTACACAATTCGATTTAAGTCTTGCATATACTCCCGGAGTGGCTTATCCATGCCTCGAGATTGAAAAAAATCCTGAAGATGTATATAATTATACGGCAAAGGGGAATCTTGTTGCTGTAATATCGAACGGAACGGCAGTTCTGGGTCTCGGTGATATCGGAGCTATGGCAGGTAAACCGGTCATGGAAGGGAAAGGTTTACTGTTCAAAGTGTTTGCCGATGTTGATGTCTTCGATATTGAAGTTGATGAGAAGGACCCCGGGAAACTTATTGAGGTTTGTGCAAAAATAGCCCCAACATTCGGAGGCATAAACCTGGAGGACATAAAAGCCCCGGAATGCTTTGAAGTCGAGACAAGGCTTAAACAGATGCTTGATATTCCTGTTTTTCACGATGACCAGCATGGAACGGCAATTATTTCAGGAGCCGGCCTCATAAATGCACTTGAAATAACGGGCAGAGATATCACCAGGCTGAAATTGGTTGTCTGCGGCGCCGGTGCGGCAGCTATCTCATGCTCCAGGCTCTATCTTTCTCTTGGCGTTAAAAAGGAAAACATAGTGATGGTCGACAGCAAGGGAGTCATAAACCGCAAAAGGAAGGACCTTAATAAATTTAAGGAAGAATTTACAACCGACAGGGACATCGATACGCTTGCCCAGGCTGTAAAGGGAGCCGATCTGTTCCTTGGATTATCTGTCGCAAAAATGCTTACAAAGGAGATGCTGTCAACAATGGCTGATAATCCTATAGTTTTTGCAATGGCAAATCCCGAACCGGAGATCTCATATGAAGATGCGATGGCAACAAGATCCGACCTGATCTTTGCCACCGGCAGGTCAGATTATCCAAATCAGATAAATAATGTGCTCGGATTTCCGTTCATTTTCAGAGGAGCACTGGATGTGAGGGCTTCCGTTATCAATGAGGAGATGAAGCTTGCTGCATCTAAAGCACTGGCCGCACTGGCAAAAGAACCCGTCCCTGCCTCAGTTTTGAAAGCATATAACCTCGACAGGCTTACCTTCGGGAAAGAATATATAATTCCAAAACCCCTTGATCCGAGACTTATATCCAATGTAGCATCAGCAGTTGCAAAGGCAGCAATAGATACCGGTGTGGCAAAATATCCGGTGACTGACTGGGATGCCTACAGGAAAAGCCTCGACAGGAGGTTGAGTGAACATATAAGAAAGATTGGCGAACTCAATATATGATTCTGAATGCAGGTCTTACTTAAATTATTTGTTAACTTTTTTACGTTCCGCGACCTGCTTTCCAATTTTCTTCTCATACATCGAAACTATCATATCCGCCGTTTCAATGATATCGAATGATTGCCTGTTAATGGTTATATCAAACAGGTAATCAATATTAAGCGACTTTTTCTCGAGGAATGTGGTTATCAGATTATGTCTTTTCTCATCTGTATCCACAATATATTCCTCTGCAGTTTCAACATCCATCTCTTTCTTTTTCATCACATTCGCAACCCTCCAGTAAAAGGGTGCAATCAGTCTTATATGGAGTGAATCCGGTATATCATGAGCTATGGAAACCCCGCCTCTGCCAACCAGCACAATATGTCCCTCCCTGCTCATGGACAACACCACATCCCTGATTGCTTTTTTTACACGCATATCACTCACATAACCGCCTGAAAAAGCCATTATCATTTCTGACATATTTGACAATTCAATGCCTTTGTAGAAACTCTCCACACGTTCTGAATTTGTGTTTAATTCTTTGGCAATGTCATAAATGATGTCTTTATCAACCCACCTCCATTTTGTAGTATTGGCCCTGCGGTTCAGACTGTCCACAATATTCTCTGCCACCTGACGTGCATCACATCCGGTTTGCCTCGAAATTGTAATTACAGGACCAGCATCGACGGCAGGTTTTTTAAGGATTGAATCCCTGTTCCGGCTGTCAAAATAATCAAAGAATTTTTCCATCCTGCTCTCCTCCGCGCTTCGCTCTTTATGCAAAATAATATCTGAAAGAGTTACGTTATTGACTCTTTATAAGTCACTTATCCCGTATTGCGAACGGATGGGTACCTTTTAAGCCCAGTGCAATTCTGATCAAATAATCAACGTTTTAAGATACGAAAAAATCAGTAAATGGAGATAATTTTATCGGAGAATTTTCCCGCTAATAATAATATTTTCCGGATAAATACTTCAAATGTGTGTAAATGGTCTGATTTTTGCGGAAATTTAACTGACAATGAGAGTGCCGGTAGTTAAAATATCACTTATTCTCTTTCTGGCATTGGTGCTGACCGGATGCAGGAAAAACTATATTCTCAGTGACAAGCAGGTCATACTTTTCCAGATGGAATACATTAATTATGCATGGGGTTATCAGCATCACGGATATTTTATTGATAATGAAGGAAATGTATTAACATATGAAAACCCTGAGGAATGGAACTTTCCCGGTGAAAATCAAATAATAAGTCAGAACCTGCTGTTTGAGAATCTGAGCAAATGCACAAAATACGAAAGGATAATTCCCCACGATGAGCTGGAAAAAGTCTCAAAGCACATTGTAAATATAGCTGCAAGTAAAGTTACAGCGCAGAAAAATGTGGGTGCCGACATGGGTTCACTTACATACAATTGCTTTCAGTTCGACGAAGGATCGCTGACATATAAAAGTTACCTTATCAGGATGGAAGGTGACTATACCTGTGAAAATCTTAATCTTTTTTCCAGAAAAGTAGCTTTATGGATGAAGGACATAGGTGATGACCTCCGGCAATTTTAAAGTATTCTGCTACTCTTTTTGATTATTAAGCCGATTTGCTTAACTTTACTTCCAGCGAATTTTTTCCGGAAATCAAATTAAATTATTTTATATGAACGAATCGATTTTTTCCAGACCGGAGCTGGTCTGGTTTATCCTGGGACTTATACTTTTGCTCCTTGAGCTGGTTATGCCAGGATTTGTGATATTCTTCTTCGGTGTCGGAGCCTGGATAACAGCCCTGGTCTGCCTTTTTGCCAACCCCGGTATAAATCTGCAGGTTGTCATATTCGCAGTAACCTCCGTTCTCGCCCTGCTGGCTTTCCGTAAAATGATACAGAACAAATTCATTTATACCAGGAATGACAAGTCGGATGCGGTTGAGGATGAGTTTACAGGCAAGGAAGCTGTGGCCGTCAACACCTTTGGACCTGATAAAAGAGGCAAAGTTGATTTTAAAGGTACAACCTGGAGTGCTGAATCCGGTTCTGAAATCGTTGCCGGACAGACAGTGATTATCGTGGAAAAAGAGAGTTTCAAATTAATAGTTGAACCAAAAAAATAAAAACAAAATGGCAGGATCAAGCGTTACTTTCATTCTTATTGGTGCAATCATTCTTGGTTTTATCCTTGTTGCATCAATGATCAAAGTTGTTCCCCAGAGAACAGCAATTATTGTTGAAAGACTCGGAAAATACAGAGCAACTTTTACAGCCGGATTCCAGATTCTTATTCCTTTTATTGATAAGGTCCGGTACAGACATACATTGAAGGAACAGGCAATAGATGTGGCTCCCCAGATCTGTATTACCCGCGATAATATCGCAGTCGAGGTCGACGGAATTCTTTATCTCCAGGTACTGGATCCTCAAAAAGCATCTTACGGAATTGACAATTACCGCTTTGCGTCAGTCCAGATAGCACAGACCACCATGAGAAGTGTAATAGGAAAACTTGAACTCGACAGGACATTTGAGGAACGTGAGACAATTAA
>Ga0113563_10000706_pt1 | contig 17010 bp, 15 predicted proteins | sample Mud3Dept3metaG_FD_80117 | JGI IMG/M metagenome (GOLD analysis project Ga0113563, IMG submission 80117) | Freshwater wetland microbial communities from Ohio, USA, analyzing the effect of biotic and abiotic controls - Mud 3 Core 4 Depth 3... | ecosystem: Environmental > Aquatic > Freshwater >...
GTGCATGCCGCGCGTGGAGTAGTCGGTCTTGAGCTCGCCGAGGAGCTCCTTGACCTGCTTCTGCGGGGCCGAGGCGAGCTTCGCGAGCTCCTTCGGCGTGATGGGGCTGTCGCTCGCGAAGACGAGCGCCTCGAGGAGCCCGCGCAGGTGCTTGCGCTGGAGGAGGATGCTGTCGACCTCGGCGAGTGTCTCGCTCGAGGCCGCGACGGTCGGCGCGTCGAGGTCGTCGCGGCCGGGGAGCGGCAGCTCGCCGACGAGGTTCACGGTGGTCTCGGCGTCGAACTCGTCCGTCACCTCGTGCAGGACGGGCACGCCCGCCGACTCCGGGATCGCGTCGCCTTCGTCGGCGGCCTCTTCGTGATCGATGGCCGTGACGTCGCGGACGCTTCCACGGGCGGCGTCGCCGCTCTCTTCGGCGCGCTCCTCGTCCGTGCGCTCGGCGTCGTCGTCGACGAGGCCGCCGATCGCTCGCTGCATGACCTCGGGCGACACGACGACGCGCGTGGTCACGCTCTCGTTCTCCGCGACCTCGTTCGGGGGCGAAGCTGCGCTCGTCTTCTTTCGCTTGCTCACGTATCGCCCTCGTCCCGTGCTTCCCTCGCCACCCCGACTCCGTGCGCCGCCTCGGGCGCTTCCGCTCCTTCTGACGTTATCGCCTCTTCGGCCGTTTCCGGCGCCGTTTCCGGCTCAGCGGCGGCTTCGGGCTCGGCGGCGGCCTCGGGCTCGGCCGCGACCACCGGTTCGGCCGCGATTTCCGGTTCGGCCGCGATTTCCGGCTCGCCCACGGCTTCGGGCTCGGATTCGGCGGGTACGACCGGCCTCTCGGGCTCGGTCACGCGCTCCGACGCAAACGGAGAGTACGCATGTGGCTCGTGCGCGTGCTCGCGGGCGTGCGCCTCCGCCGCGGCGTCCGCCTCGGCGTCCGCCTTCGCCTGGGCGGCGGCTTTCTCCTCGGGCGTAGCGTTCTCGTCGAGGAGGTCCTCGCTGTTCACCTGCGCGCTGAACTCGACGTAGATGGCCGCGAGCGGGTCCGCCTGGACGAGGCGGGTCATCCGCAGCTTCGTCATCTCGAGCAGCGCGAGGAAGGTGATCACGAGGTCGAACTTGGTCGACAGGTCCGTGAAGAGCTCCTCGAACTGCAGCCGGCGCTTCACGCGCAGCACGTCGACGAGCTCGTTGATGCGATCGGTCAGCGTGATGCGCTCGTGCACGACGTCGTGCGAGAGCTTGATCTTGCTCTTGGCGAGGACGCCCTGGAAGGCCTCGACGAGCGAGAAGAGGGGGACCTGCGCGAGCGGCGGAAGCCCGGTGTGCACCGCCTCCTCGAGCGCCGAGCCGCGGAAGAAGATGTCGCGTCCGACCACGCCGCGCGCCTGGAGGTCGGCGCCTGCCTGCTTGTACTTCTGGTACTCGAGCAGGCGGCGGATGAGCGCCTCGCGCGGGTCTTCCTCGTCCTCTGCGAGCGCGTCGTCCTCCTGGCCGGGAGGGGGCGCCGGCAGCAGCATCTTCGACTTGATGTGCGCGAGCGTCGCGGCCATGACGAGGTATTCGCTCGCCAGGTCGAGGTCGAGCAGCGTCATCACGGCGAGGTACTCGAGGTACTTCTCGGTCACGAAGCCGATCGGGATGTCGAGGATGTCGAGCTCGTGCTTCTGGCACAGGTGCAAAAGCAGATCGAGCGGGCCCTCGAACGTGGGCAGGGTTACGGAATACCCTCCCGTACGGGCGGAGCCGTCCTCGTTGGTCTCTACATCCGACACGACCGGCCTCGTCTAGAGGACCCTCGGCGCGGCTTCAAGGGGCACCGGCCTTCCCTTTGAAATGACGGGCGAACCGCCGCGCTCACTCGCGCGCGAGCGCGACAACCCGCCATGCGTGAAAGCGGGGCTTTTGCGCTAGCATCGACCTCGTGAACGAGGCGTCCGCCGCCCTATCCAAAGTGTGTGGTGCATGCGGCGTACGCTATCCAGCGGACGCGCTGTTCTGCCCGCTCGATGGAATGCCGCTCCAGAGCGCGGCCGCGGCGCAGAGCGGTGGCCGCGAGGCCGAGGACGACCCCTACCTCGGCCAGGAGATCTCCGGGCACATCGAGATCCGCCAGCTCGTCGGGATCGGCGCGATGGGCCGCGTTTATCGCGCCTTCCAGAAGGGCATCGACCGCGACGTCGCCGTGAAGATCCTCCACCGCGAGCTCAGCGCCAACGCTCAGCTCGTGTCCCGCTTCACGCGCGAGGCGAAGGTGGCCTCGCGCCTGCAACACCCGAATGTCGTGCAGGTCCTGCTCGCCGGACAGCTCCCGGACCGCGCGCTCTACATGGTCATGGAGTACCTCGAGGGCCTCTCGCTCCAGAGTGCGCTCGCGGCCGCGGGGGGCGCGCTGCCGCTCCCGCAGGCGCTCCACATCGCGCTCCAGCTCTGCGAGGCCTCGGGTGAGGCCCACGCGGTGGGCATCGTGCATCGCGACCTAAAGCCCGAGAACGTGATGCTCGTGCGGCGCGGCACCGACCCCGACTTCGTGAAGGTCCTCGACTTCGGCATCGCCCGCATCAACTGGGGCGAGCAGTCGGTCGCGACGGCCGCGGGGCTCATCTTCGGGACGGCGCGCTACATCTCGCCCGAGGGCGCGCAGGGCAACGCCGTCGGTCCCGCGAGCGACGTCTACGCGATCGCGACCCTCCTCTTCCAGATGCTCGCGGGGCGAACGCCGTTCGAGGGCGACCAGGCGGTGGGCCTGCTCGTCCAGCAGATCCACGACGTGCTGCCGTATCTGAAGTCGATCCCGCGCGCCGAGTACGTCCCCGAGCCGCTCGCCGACGTGATCATGGCGAACCTCGCCAAGGACCCGAAGGCCCGCGAGCAGGACGCGCGCGCGCTCGGCCACGCGATCATCGACGCGGCGAAGGAGGCCGGTCTCGCACCCGAGGACATCTCGCGGCCGATGCTCCGCCGTGCGCCGTCGGCGATGCAGCTGCCGCCGAACGAGCGCACGAAGCAGCACGACTTGACCCCCGAGGTAGCCGCACGGCTCTCGGCCCCCGAGCCCCGCTCCGACGCGCGCGTCTCCCCCGTCGGTCGCGTCGATCGCCCACTCACCGCGGCCACCGCGAAGTGGGAGCCGCCCACCGAGTTCCAGGCGCGTCTCGCCGATGCTGCCGCCGGGGGCAGCAGCTCGCGCGGTCGCTCGTCCGGCATCATTCCCGCGGCGGCACCGAGCTCGCGTCCACGATTGCCTCCGGGCGTCGACGACACGATCGACGACGCGAGCGCAGAGCCGCCGGTTGCCGCTGGCGCCGCGACGATCGTGACCCCGGGCCCTTCGTTCCCCGCTTCGCAGCGTGGTGGAACGCGCGCCGATCCGCCGCCTCGGACGATGCCGGGTGACGCCGAGAGCGACGGCCATCAGCCGTCGACCCAGTACTCGCCGCCCGTGGCGGAAGCGACGGGTCCGCCTCCGCGCGCGTCCACGCGTGCGCTCCCGACCTCCGACGCTCCGCCGTCGCGCGGCACGCGCATGGAGCAAGCGGATGACGCTCCGCGCCGCTCGCGCGGGCTGCTCTTCGTCGTCCTCTGCTTCGTCCTCGGAGCGTTGCTCGCGACGGGCTGGGCCTGGAAGATGGGCAAGCTCGGCGGCGGCGGCGACGACGAGAGCTACGTCACCCGCGCCACGGACGCGATGTACAAGCACCGCTTCGTCGCGCCCGCCGGCGACAACGTTCGCGACATCACCGACGAAGGCCTCAAGAAGTGGCCGAACGACCACCGCCTGCTCGACATCCGCATGCGCTCCGCCAACGAGCTCGTGACGCAGGCGACGGTGCAGCGCTCGGCTGGCGACATCGTCGAGGCGCTCCGCCTCGCGCGCTCCGCGCACGAGCTCGATCCGAACGACGCATCTGCCAAGCGTCTCGTCGACCAGTACGACGCCGAGCTCGCGACGTTCACGACGCCGACGGCGACGCCCCTCGTCAGGCCTCCCCCCTCCGTCGCCGCGACGAACGGCAGGCCCGTGGTGGTACCCGCGGTGGCACCCTCCGCGGCTCCCTCCAGCTCGGCCTCGGCGTTCAAGGTCCTGCTCGACGCGAACGTGGGCGCACCGCGCGTCGGCCAGACGGTCGAGTTCACGGCGCACGTGGCGCCGACGAAGGGGAGCTTCGAGGGCGCCTCGTTCGTGATCAGCGGCCCGGGCCTCGGCGCGGGCGCGACCATGCCCGCGCAGAGTCCTGCGCCAGGCGTCTTCAAGGCGAGCTTTGCGTTCCTCGAGGCCGGCCGTTTCGACGTCACGTTTCTGGCGCAGGCCGACGGCAAGCCGCTCAGGGCCGCTCGCTCGCTCACCGCGGGGGCGGCACCGGCACCGAAGGTTCCTGATCCCGCGAAGCCTCCGTCTCCGCCCGCAACCGCGCCGACGGGAAGCGTGAAATGGATGTAAAGTGCACGCTGTTCGCCGGCGTGCTGCTCGCGAGCGTCGTGAGCCACCTGGCGTCACCGGGCGTCGCGCGTGCGGACGAGCCCGCTCCGGGCATACCCGGCGCCCTCCCGCCGCCCGCACCGCCGCCGCCGTCCGCCGGGCTGCCCGCCGCCGCGCCGCCCTCCACGGCGGCGAAGCCGCCACCGGCGAGGCCCGAGGCTCCTCCCGCGCCGGAGCCGACGAGGGCGGCCGCGGATGCCGCGCTCTCGCGCATCATCGATCGTCCTCACACCGTGGCCGAGTTCGAGGCGGGCATCATCGCGCTGCCAACGGCGCCCATCTCTGCCGGGCAGAGCGGCGGCGACACGCCCTTCGGAACCATCGGTCGTGGCGATGCCACGATGCAGACGGGCCTCCACGTCCTCTATCGCTGGGACCGCTCCTGGGCGGCCGGCGCTGGCGTCCTTTTCTCGCCGTTTCCCACGTCGGACCCGGAGTATGGCGGCCTCCGCTCCCTGCCGCGCTCGCACTCGCGCAGCTACTTCTTCATCGGTGGCGAAGGGCGCTACATCCCTCTGCACTATCGCTTCCTCGAGGCGTGGGTCGGCCTCTCGGTCGGAGGCGTCGTCATCGCCGATCGCTTCACCACCGACGCCGGTGACCGGGTCGCCCCCATCATCGGCACCAAGGAGGTCACCGTGCGCACGGAGGGCTTCGCCTTCGGCGCGCAGTTCGGCGGCAACTACTTCCTGAGCGAGAACTGGATCGCCGGCCTGAACTTCCGCATCTATCGCTGGATTCTCCCCGAGACGCCGCGGTGCTCCTCGATCGGAGACTGCGCGACCTTGGGCGGAACGGTCGAGGCGCTCGAGCTCGGACTGACGATCGGCTATCGCCTGCCACTCTGACGGCGCTCACCCAGGGACATGGCGGCGAGCCTACCCGCGTTGCTGCTCGAGGTACTTCGCGAGGCCGCGGCTCACCTCGACGAGGTTCGGCTGGATCTTCGCGACGAGGACCTCTTCGGCGGCCTTGCTCACCTTGCCGGCGAGGAAGCCCGGCACACTGCGGATCTTCTTCGCGTCGATCGTCAGCGTGCCCCGGATCTCGAGGATCGTCGCGTCGCCGTCCTCGAGGAAGCGGTTCGTGCCCTTGCACGTGACCGCCTCGGTGAACGCATGCGTCTCGATGTTCCACGCGCAGGCGAAGCTCGTCTCGTCCCACGTCGCGCGATCGGTCCATGACAGCATCGACTCGCTGATGAACGCGCGCGCCGCGGCGGGGATCTCGCCGCCGGCGTGCCACTCGTTCACGAGCTTCGCGATCGTGCCTTCGTCCGTGCGCGACGTCACCTCGATGCGGCGCACGTTCGGGAGGAATGGCAGGAGCGCGACGAGCTCGTCGCGGTAGGTCGCGAAGACCTTGGTACGAGGGAAGAGGAGGCGGGCGTCGGCGGAGATCTCCACGCCGTCAGGATGCCACGACGTCGACGTCAGGACAAAGCGGCGGCGCTCACGAAGGCGGCAGGGAGCTGCGGGCGGCGGTCGCGACGAGCGTCGCCAGACGCTCCATCACGATGGCGACGATCGCGAGCAGGCCCATGGCACGCAGCGGCGCGAGCAGCGCGTGGACCTGCGCCGGCGAGGCTGCGCGCGCGACGAGCGCGAACGCGAGCTCGAGGACGACGGCCGCCGCGAGCAGCGGCCCGCCGATCGCGATCGCGAGGCCGATCCCCGCCACGATGTCGTGCGCCGCGAGCAGCAAGGGATGTCCCGGCAGTTCGGCCCTCGCGAGCGCGCCAGCGGCCCGAGCCGCCCCGCCCGTCGAGAGGAACACGACGCTCGCGAGCAGCGAGAGGAGCACGCCGAAGCTCGACGGCTTGCCTTCGACCGTCGCGAGGCCGGGGCCGTCGGGCGAGCCGCGCAGCACGTCGACGAGCCCGCCGGCCATCGTCGCCGCCCACAGCGGGATCGCCGCCGCGAGCGCCACGGGCAAGCCGAGGACGATCTGCTCGAGCGCGAGCACGAACCACGGCGTCGCGCGCTCCGCGACGACGACCGGCACCACCGCGGGGTAGATCGCCGCCGCGAGAGCGAGGCCGAGCACGCCGCGCGCAGGAGTCGGCAGCGCACGAAGCCCGAACGCGGGAACGATCGTCACGACGGGCATGACGCGGGCCCATGCCAGACCGATCGCCGCAAGGTCGTCGAGAGGAGCGAGCAACGCGCGCATCTTGGCCCGTCCACGCCGTGTGGCCAAGGGTCGACTCGCCTGTTGACGGACGCCTCCCGTCCGTCGCATACCCGCGCCCATGCCCCTTGACCTGTCGCTGGTCGGTAAAGAGAGCGCTCCGTCGACGTTCACGTACGCCTGGAAGGACGTGGTGCTCTACGCGCTCGGCATCGGCGCGAAGAAGGACGAGCTCGACTTTCTCTACGAGGGGCGCGGCCCCAAGGTGATCCCAAGCTTTGCCGTGGTGCCGATGTTCGCGTCGATGTTCGAGCTCGTCGGGCAGACAGGTGGCGACCTCGCGATGGTGGTGCACGGCGCGCAGCGCGTGCGGCTCCAGGCGGCGCTCCCTCCCTCCGGCACCATCATCACGACCGCGAAGGTCCGCGGCATGTACGACCTGCGCCGGCTCGCGGACGTCCCCGCGGCCACCGAGACCAAGGACCAGAACGGCAACAAGCTCTTCGACGCCACGTCGCAGATCATCTTCCGCGGCGAGGGCGGCTTCGGGGGCAAGACGCCCCCGCGCGAGGACAAGGTCGCGGAGATCCCGAAGGACAAGCCCGCCGACTTCCGCGTCGAGGAGCCCACGAGCCCCGAGCAGGCTCTGCTCTATCGCCTGTCGGGTGACCTGAATCCGCTCCACGCCGACCCGGACTTCGCGGCCAAGGTGGGCTTCGCTCAGGGGCCGCTCCTCCACGGCCTCTGCACGTACGGGCACATGGTCCGTCACGTCGCGAAGGGCGCGTGCGGTGGCGACGCTCAGAAGGTCACGGGCTTCGAGGCGAAATTCGTGAAGCCCGTGTGGCCCGGCGACACGCTCGTCACCGAAGGGTGGCGCGTCGCGCCCGGCATCATCGCGCTCCAGGTGAGCGTGAAGGAGCGTTCGGAGGTCGTGATCGGCGGGGCGTGGGCCACGATCCAGGAGTGAGCCTCGGCGCGGAGCTTCTCGGATCGACCCGGCCGCCGTACGATCGGCAGCGATGAGAGCCGGCGTGCACCGCGTGGCATTCGTGGTCGCGGTTGCCGCCGCGGTCGCGTGCTCGCTTACGACCGACCTCACCGGCTTCTCGGAGAGCGGCACCATCGACACCCCAGAGGCGAGCGGAGTCGACGCCGCTTCCGAGGGCGCTGCCGTCACGGACGCCGCCTCCGAGGCCACGCCGCCTCCGTGCATGGCGTCGACCGTGATCGATACGCCGCTGACGACCGACCTCGGTGGCTGGAGCCCTCGCGCGTACGGACAGACCGGGCACCCCAAGGTCGAGACGTTCTTCGGCACGAGCGCCGCGGTGCTCTTCCCGTTCGTCGACACGACGCCGGTCCTCCTCGACGCCGGAGACCCTGACGCGGACGCGGGCCCGACGTACTACAACCCACCGGAGATCGAGGCCGCGGTCTCCGCGCTCTGGCGGACCACGCCCGTCGCGCTGCGTTCCTTCGACGTGGAGCTCGAGGCTCACGTGCGCTGCACGAGGGCGGGCTCCTGTGCTGACGGCCTCGCCTTCGCATGGGTCGGCACGACGTCCGCGAGCGTGCTCGCCAACGGGAACACCGGTGGCGCCCAGGGCCTGCCGGCGAACGTCGACGGCGTCGCCATACTCCTCGACGACTACCAGAACGATCCGCCGGAGATCCCCGACCCTCCGGCGCCTTCGCTGCAGGTCGTGCAGCTCGATCCGACGAAGGTGCCGGGTAGCTATCCGTGGGTCCTTACGTCGAGGCCGACGTCGTTCCTCGGCGCATGGCACAAGCTGGGGATCTCCGTGCGCGGCACGATGGTCACCGTGCGCTACGACGGCACGGTCGCGCTCTCCACGACGGTCAAACCCCTCGTCAGCGGTCTCGTCGGCATCACCGCCGGCACGGGCGGCAAGACGGACGCGGTCGCCGTGCGCAACTTCAAGGCGTCCTTCTACGACTGCACGCCCTGATCAGTTGTTCGCGATCGCGTTCACGCACGCGCCGATGATCGACAGGCTGATGAAGATGGCCGCGATGGCGAGGCGCACCCAGAAGAACGTGCTCCAGCCGCCGCCGAAGCCCCAGCCGCGATTGATCTGGCTGCCGTACCCGGCGCCGAAGCCCTGCACCGGCGCCATCGGGTACTGACCGGGAGCCGGACCTCCGTACGGGTTCTGGTGTCCGTACGGTCCGGGCTGCGGAGCGCCGTAGGGATTCGGCGCGCCGTATCCTTGCGGTGCACCATACGGCTGCGGGGCTCCATAGCCGGGTGCCGGACCGCCGTAGGGCTGCGGTCCGCCGTAGGGCTGCGGCGGAGGCGGAGCGCCGTACCCGGGCTGCACGGGCGGAGCGCCGTATCCGCCGGGTGCCGGAGCGCCATAGCCCTGCTGCGGGGCCGCGTACCCTTGCGGGCCGGGCGGACCTTGTCCGTAGGCCGCCTGCCCGAGCGGCGTCCCGCAGAATCGGCACTGCGCATCGCTCGGGTTGATCGAGAGGCCACCGCATTTCGGGCACGTCGGAGCGCCGGAGTTCATCTCTTCGAAGGCTAGAGCACAGCCGTCGCTCTCGCCAGGTCTGGCGCCCCGGCGCCATCGGCACTAGGTTTCGCGGCTCAATTCACGCGGGATCCCCCGGTTTCAGGAGAAGGTCATGGCCAAGCTTGCGAAGTCGATCGTCATCGTGGGAGCGAAGCGCACTGCATTCGGAACGATGCAGGGCGCGCTGAAGGGCGTCAGCGCCACCGACCTCGCGGTTCATGCCGCGAAGGCCGCGCTCGCGCAGTCGAACATCGCGCTCGACGCGATCGGCCACGTCATCATCGGCAACGTCATGCAGACGAGCCCCGACGCGATCTACTGCGCGCGTCACGTCGGCCTCAAGGCCGGCCTCCCGATCACGACCCCCGCCGTCACCGTCAACCGCCTCTGCGGCTCGGGCTTCGAGGCGATCATCCAGGGCGCGCACCAGCTGCTCCTGGGCGATTTCTATGCGATGCTCGCGGCCGGCACCGAGAACATGACGCAGGCTCCGCACATCCTCCGCGGCAGCCGCGAGGGCTGGGCCTTCGGCAAGGCGCCCGCGGTCGAGGACTCGCTGTGGAGCGCGCTCACCGACAGCTACACGGGCACGCCGATGGCCGTGACCGCCGAGACCCTCGCCACGAAGTACGGCCTCTCGCGCAAGGACTGCGACGACTTCGCGCTCCTCAGCCAGCAGCGCTGGGCCGCGGCCAACGAGAAGGGCGTTTTCAAGGACGAGATCGCGCCGCTCGAGATCGCCAGCAAGAAGGCGACGATCCAGTTCGCCGTCGACGAGCATCCCCGCCCGCAGACGACGCTCGAGACGCTCGGCAAGCTGCCGCCCGTCTTCAAGAAGGACGGCGTCGTCACCGCGGGCAACGCGTCGGGCATCTGCGACGGCGCCGCGTGCCTCGTCGTCACGACCGAGGAGTACGCGAAGGCCCACGGCCTGAAGCCGCTCGCGCGTCTCGTGAACTGGGGCGTCGCGGGTGTCGACCCGGCGATCATGGGCATCGGCCCCGCGCCGGCGATCCAGAACGCGCTCGCGCGCGCCGAGCTGAAGCAGTCCGACATCGACCTCTTCGAGGTGAACGAGGCGTTCGCGCCCCAGTACCTCGCCGTCGAGAAGGAGCTCGGTCTCCCGCGCGACAAGACGAACGTGAACGGCGGCGCGATCGCCCTCGGGCACCCGCTCGGTGCGAGCGGCGCGCGCATCACCGCGCACCTCGTGTACGAGCTCGCGCGTCGCAGCGGTCGCTACGCGGTCGGCAGCGCGTGCATCGGCGGCGGGCAAGGCCTTGCCGTGGTGCTCGAGCGCATCTGAGGTCCTTGCGGGGCTTCGCCCGCTCCGCCACTCCGTGGCGGAGCCCTCCCGACCCGCATCCGCCTGCGGCGCACGCCGTGCTTCGCACGTCGAAGAGCTCCGCGCCCGAGGAAGGTTGAAACAGACGGTGAGGAACGACGACGAGAACGACGCGCCGAAGCCGCTCGCGCATCCGCCGAAGCTCCCCGACGCGGGGTACTACGACGGCCCCGCGCGGGCGGCGCCCTATGCGCTGAGTCGCATGGCGCCGTCGTTCTCGCTCGTCGACGTTGCGGCGGAGATCGAGAGGGCCGACTCGATGCTCGCGACGACGACGGGCGGGAAGCTCGGCGTCATCGCGGAGCAGATTCGCCGCCTCCAGGAGCAGGCGAGGGTGATGCTCGAGCGCGCCCAGCGCGACGCGGATCTCCATCGGGCGCGCTGCTCCTTCACGAAGAAGCCCGGCGGCGTGTACCACCTCTATCGAAACGACGCTGACGCCCAGCTCTGGTTCTCGATCGTCGCCCCGGAGGAGTGGGTCCGCCCGCAGCCGCAGACGTACGAGGGGACCTACCGCCTCGAGGCTGACATGGGGTTCACGCGGCTCGACGTGATCGAGGACGAGCCTCGCCCGGATCTCGACATGGTCCGTGCGCTCCTTGGCCCGCGGCGCTGAGCGCTCCGGCGCCGAGCGGGTCGAAATTGACCCCTGCGGGGCGAAACGGACCTCTGCGGGGCGAAACGGACCTCTGCGATCTGCGAATAGCCGTGGTGTTTCCTGGGGCATGGATGAGGTCCGCGGTTTGCAGCGTCCCTCGCCGAACGCCGCAGGGGCGCGAAAGGACGCTTGGTGGGGTCATTCGTGACCTCCCCACGAGGAGCGCCTTCCGTCACCCGTGCGCGGGAGGGAACCCATGAAGTGTCGCGTCGTCGAGATCCTGTTCACGGAGCGGTGTCCGCACGTGCGCGAGGCGATCGATCACGTGCGCGTGGCGACGGAGGCTCGCGCGCCGGGAGCCGAGATCGAGGTTCGCATGGTGCTCGTGGCGACGATGGGTGAGGCACGCGAGCTCGAGTTCCTCGGATCGCCGACCGTCCGCGTCGACGGGCGCGACGTGGAGCCCGACGTTCGAAGCACGATGTTCGGGCTTCATGGGCGCGGGTATTTCGTCGACGGGCGCGTCGAGCGGGCGCCTCCGAGCGACTGGATCGTCCAAGCGCTCTGAGCGCGGCCGTCGTTCGCGCTATCCTGTCAGGATGAAGTGGGCTCGCGGCGGCATCTCTGTCGCTCTCGTCGCGATCGTGGCGTGCGCCGCGTGCGGCTCCTTCGGCGCCGCCGAGAGCGCGGATGCGGGAGCCGGCGAGGCCGGGCTGAGCGAGGCAGGCGCTGGGGCTGAAGCCGCCGCGGCCTGTCTGCCCGACACGTGCGCCGACGCCGGGCCCTCCTGCAGCGTCCACGACTTCGCGAACGGATGCGGCAACGCCTTCGGTTTCGTCGGGGACACGAAGATGGCGGGCGTCGTCGGCATGTGCACTGCCGAAGGGAAGGCTCGCGTCGCTGCCGACGACACGCTCGACATCACCGCGGAGCTGGGCGCGACCACGCCCGGTCTCTACGAGTCCATCCGCGTTTCCGCGCGAATCGGGGTCAAGGTGTGGGACGGCAGGCGCGCTCTCACCATCGAGCTCGATCGAGTGACCATCGCGGAGATCGACGTCGTCATGGCGCCCTCCGGACGGCCCGTGTTCAACCAGTGCAGCGCGGGGGACTGCGCGGGGCAGGGATTCGAGGCAAACGTCGGCGAAGAGCACCTGTTCGCGTTCGACATCACGAGCACGTCGGTGTCGCTCAGCGTCGACTGCGTGCCGTTCAGCACGCGCCCCGCGAACATCGACCTGGCGCCGATGGTGAACCTTCTCGTGAAGTTCGGCCATACCGATGCCCAGCCCATCGACGGCACGATCGACGACGTCGGCATCTCGTTCCGTTGAGCCGCGCCGGCGGCTCACGGTTCAGCGCGCGAACACGGGCGCGGCGCGAACACGGGGCGCGGCGCGAACACGGGGGCGCGGCGGAAATCGCCGAAATGCCCGAAATGTTCAGGCGTTCTGTTCGATCAGGACGGCGCCGCTCTCGCGGGCGGCGTCGATGCTCGGCCACTCGTGTCCGGCGACGATGCACCACTCGATGGCGTTTCGCATCGTCTTCACGGCGTCGAGGGCGGTGCGAAGGCTCGGAAAAGCCCACGAAAGCGGGCCCGGCTCGACGTTCTCCCAGCCGTAGACGAAGAGCGTGACCACGCTGGCCTCGATCTGCGCGGCGGCGGCGGCGGCTTCCGGGCCAAAATCCGGCGAGCTCCGACGGCACACGAACACGTCGGAATCGCCATCCTCGCCGTCCGCGGCGCCGGTCTGGGACTCGACCACGTCGGGGGGCGCGACCGACGGATACGTCGAAGGGCTGATTTCACGGACGATCGGCATCTCGTCGGTGGCTGCGAGGTCGACCGGGCAGTAGCTCTCGCTGGCGCTGGCCACCGACATCACGGCGGAACCTACCATCGCGTGCGCGTGCGTCACCTGCGCGGTACCGGTGCGGCGAAAACCCGCGGAGGGCTCCGACGCTTTGGTGATTTTCGAGCGGCCGAAAATGCGCATTGCAGCCTCTCGCTTTTGAACCTTCTTCCGCTGAACGACAAGCACAGATCTTCGAAATCGTACGGCGCGCCGCGTCGTAAGTGGCGCGCCCACATATACTGATCGTCTCAGCGCATGACTTCTTCAGCCGGCTCTGGCGGCGCGGGGCCCACCGCATCATCGGATGCGCGAACGGCGCACAGCGATTCGACGGCACCGATCGCTCCGCGACCGTCGGTCTCACCGTCGCCGCGCCCGCTGGGAGGCCTTGCCGGAAGAGGCTGGCCGTTCGTTCCGCTCGCGCCGCTCGTCGTCGTGTTCGTCGGCCTGGCGGTCGCGCTCGGCATCGGGCTCGTCGGTCTCGATCACCTGGCGCGCGCCGGCGACGAGCACGCCAGCGCGCGTGCCGAGCTCGTCGCCGCCACGGTCTCCGCACGGCTCTCCCAGCTGCCCGCCGAGCGCCGCCTCGACGCCACGCAGCTCGCCGCGCGCCGGACCGCGGCCGGCATCCTCGTGGTCACTCCCGACGCTCGTGTCGTCCACGACGTCACGCTCGGCGCCCCCGACCGCGCCGCGCTCGAGAAGATGCTCGCCGAGGGCAAGGGGGTCGCTCAGCTCCGCCTCGGCCGCGCCCGCTTCGCGGTCCGCCCGATCGGCGCCGCAAGAGACGCGCCACGTCTCGTCGTGCTGGTCGCCGAGCCGCCCATGTCACAAGGCGCGCCAGGTCTCGTCACGGCGCTGCTCGCGCTCGCGGTCCTGCTCCTCGGCGTCGCCGCCGCCGTCGCCTACGCCGTCTCGCGTGACGTGACGCGAGACGTCGACTTCGTCACGCGGCGCATCGACGGCATGGCTCAAGTCCGCACGGAGCCGACGGGGGAGCTCATTCCCGCCCGCACGATGGACGAGGTCGGGCTCCTGACGACGGCGTTCAACAAGCTCGTCGGCCGGTTCGGAAAGGCCGAGAAGGCGTATCGTCAGGACCTCACGCGCGCGAGCGCGGCCGACCGCGAGCGGGCAGCGTTCCTCGCCGCCGTCAGCCACGAGCTGCGCAGCCCGCTCAACGCCATCCTCGGCTTCGCCGACATCCTGATGGAGGAGGTCGACGGCCCGCTGTCGCCGTCCGCCCGCGAAGAGGTCGAGCAGATCCGCGGCTCGGGCGCACACCTCCTCACGCTCATCAACGACATCCTCGAGTTCTCGGCCCTCGAGAGCGGTCAGCTGAAGCTCACACGCGGACGTGTCGACCTCACGGGCCTCGCCAACGAGGTCGTGCGCGAGGCGCGCGGCCTCGTCGGCGAGAAGCAGCTGACGGTCCGCGTCGAGGGCGAGCCCTCGCTGGTCGCACGCGTCGACGGCCGGCGCGTCCGCCAGATCCTCGGGAACCTCGTCAACAACGCGATCAAGTTCACGCAGCGCGGCGAGGTCATCGTGCGCGTCGCTCGCGAGGGGCCGCTCGCGTCGTTCAGCGTCACCGACACGGGGCCGGGCATCTCGCCCCAGGAACGCGCTGTCATCTTCGACGAGTACAAGCAGGCCCGCAGCGAGCGCTTGAAGCGCCGTGGCACCGGCCTCGGCCTGGCGATCGCGCGCCGGCTCGTCACGCTTCATCACGGGAAGATCCAGGTCGAGAGCGAGCTCGGACGCGGCTCGACCTTCAAGGTCCTCCTCCCGGTCGGCAACATCGACGCGGCGCCGTCGATCAAGGCACCTCCGCGTAACGTCGAGGTGCCGCGATGAACCCCCGTGCCGCCCGCCTCGTGGCGCGCCTCGTCGCGCTGCAGCTCGCCGTGCACGCGGTGACGTTCCTGCTCACGGCCGCCTTCGCGCCGCGCGTGCTCCTGCTCGAGCCCGCTGCGTCCTCGGCATCGCTCCTGGTGGTGCTCGTCATCGGTCTGCTCTGCGCGGCGTTCTCGACCGCGGCGACCTTCGTCGTCACGCGTCCCTTCCGTGCCGCGCTGCGCTCCCTCGCCGTCGGTTCAGCCGCCGTGGAGAGCCGTGACGTCCTCGCGCTGTACGGAGTGCCGGCTCGTCTCGCGATCTCCAGCGCGGCCTTTGCGCTCGTGCTCGCGCTCGCAACGGTCGTCCCTCAGCTCAGGCCGCAGGCTCTCGATACGTACACCGACCTCACGCTGGTGCTGCTCATGCTCACGATGGTGAGCACGGCGGCGCTGCCGGCGTACGTCACGATGCGTGCGTCGATGGCGCGCGTCCTGGAGCTGGCGCCGCCGCACATCGCACACGAGGCGTTGCGCGGCCTCGGTCGCGGTGCGCTAGGTCGCGTGCGCAAGCGGTTCGTCGCCGCGGTCGCAGCGCCGGTCGCGTTCGTCGCGCTCGGCGCGTCGCTCCTCGTCGATGCTCATTCGCGCACGTACGACCGCGACGCGCGGGTCGCCGACGCGACCGATGTCGCCCGCGCCGCCTTCGAACCGATCGAGGGCGACGTGCGAGGACGCGCCGAGGCCATCGAGGCCGCTGCCGCGCTGGGCTTCCGCGTGCACATCGACCCCGCGTACGAAGGCGAGCGCATCGTTCGCCACGGCGACGAAGGCGAGACGCAGGTCACCGTGCCGACGTACCCGGGAGCGGCGCTCGTTCGCTTCGGCACGTCGCGACTCTCGCCGGTGACCGGTATCTACGTGCTGCTCGCCCTGGTCGCCGTCGCGCTCGCCGGGCTCCTCGGGACACGGATCGGCGTGGCGTTCGAAGCGGACATCGCCCTCGCGACACGCGAGATGAGACGCGCGGGCGTCGCGGAGGTCATGCGCGGCACGATCATCCAGCACGAGGCGCGATTCGCGAACGTCAGCGCGCTCCTCGACGCCGTCGACTCGCTCGGCGGCGTCTTCCGCGAGTTCGCCGGCGCACAGCAGAAATCGATCTCCGCTCGCGAGGCGACGGAGCGCATGCGCGGCCTCCTCCTCGCCTCGATGAGCCACGACCTGAAGGCTCCGCTGAACGCCGTCCTCGGCTTCGCCGAGCTCGTCAGCCGCAATCCGCTGAGCGAGCCGCAGAAGGAGAGCCTCGCGATCATCGAGCAGCGCGGGCGTGAGCTCCTGATGCTCATCGACACGATCCTCGACAGCGCGCGCGTCGAGGCAGGCGAGCTCGAGGTCTCGCCGGAGCCTACGCACGTGGGCGACGTCGTCATGTCCTTGGTGCTCGAGGCGCGCGATCTCGCGGTCGGCACCGACGTGAAGATCCAGGGCGAGGTCCAGCCCGGAATGCCGACTCTTCTCGTGGACGGCACGCGCATCGTGCAGGCGCTCACCGCTGTGGTGATGACCGCCGCGCGCTTCACCGACAAGGGCGTGGTTCCCGTGCGAGCCACGCTCCCCGATACCGGCGAGCGCCTTCGCATCGAGGTCGAGACGAGCGGCGAGGGCCTCCCCGTCGGCGAGCGCGAGAAGATCTTCGACGCCTTCAAGAGCGCCGAGAGCGCCCGTCGTCACGGCGGTCTCGGCCTCGGTCTCCAGCTCGCGCGCTCGATCCTCGAGATCCACGGCGGCACGATCGAGGTCGACAACACCGATCGCGGCGGCATGGTGTTCCGCGTCTGGCTCCCGGTGCGGAACGACCGCGCGTCGATCCGTGCGCGCGCGGCCAAGCCGACGCTGCCCCCGGCGTGATCGGGGAGACCCGACGTCGGCCGACCCTAGCGGCCGCGCGGAGCGGGTCTCACTGACAGTGGCCGGCGTAGCAGGAGTTCGAGGTGCAGTTCGTGTTGTCCGTGCATCCCGCGCCCGTGCCGTTGCCCTCGCACGTGCCGCCGAAGCAGTTCTTCGAGTCGCACTGCACGCTGCTGTTGCAGCCCGAACCGATGGCCGTGGTCTCGCACGTGCCGCCGAAGCACTTGTTCGAGTCGCACTGCGCGTTCGAGCCGCAGCCCGAACCGATGGCCTTGGATTCGCACGTGCCGCCGAAGCATTTGTTCGAGTCGCAGTTCGAATCGATCA
>Ga0113563_10000708_pt1 | contig 16989 bp, 15 predicted proteins | sample Mud3Dept3metaG_FD_80117 | JGI IMG/M metagenome (GOLD analysis project Ga0113563, IMG submission 80117) | Freshwater wetland microbial communities from Ohio, USA, analyzing the effect of biotic and abiotic controls - Mud 3 Core 4 Depth 3... | ecosystem: Environmental > Aquatic > Freshwater >...
GGCTCAATCCCGAGAATGCGCCCCCGCGCGGCGCGTGGGTGGTGTGCGGCTACGGTCGCTTCGGCCGCGAGGTCGTGCGGGCGTTCCATGCCCAGGGCCTCGAGGTGACGATCATCGACCCGAACGCGCCGGCCGATCCCGCCATGCCCAGCGTGCGCGGCCTCGGCACCGAGGCGGAACCGCTCGCGGCCGCCGGCATCCACACGGCGGTGGGCATCGTCGCCGGCACGGACGACGACGTGAACAACCTGTCGATCGTGGTGACCGCGCGGGAGCTCAACCCGAACCTCTACACCATCGTGCGGCAGAACCTGCACGCGAACCGCGCACTGTTCGAGGCCTTCGACGCCGACGTGACCATGATCTCGAGCGAGCTGATTGCAAGCGAGTGCCTGGCGGTGGTCCGCACGCCGCTGCTGGCGCCGTTCCTCGATGTCGCACGACACCGCGACGCCGAGTGGGCCCATGCGCTGATCGCGCGCCTCCAGGCCGCTTGCGGCGAGCCCGCGCCGGCGATCTGGAGCGTGACGCTCAACCTCGCCGACGCGCCGGCCATCTACCACCTGCTGATGGACCACGGACACGCCGCGGTCGGCGACCTGCTGCGCCAGCCCTCCAATCGCGACGAACCGCTCGCGTGCGTGCCGCTGTTCCTCCGGCGCACCGACGAGTCCGTCGAGCTGCCCGACGACGGCTTCGCGCTGCATCCGGGGGACCAGCTGCTCTTCGCAGGACGCAGCTGGGCCCGCGAGCAGCAGCAGTCGCTGCTGCGCAGCGACAAGGTGCGCGACTACGTCCTCACGGGCCGCGACCCGCCGGTGGGCTGGATCTGGCGGCAGCTGCAGCGCCCTCGATCCACTCGTCCACCAGCCGCTCGAGCACGGTGAGCGGGACGGCGCCGTTCTCCAGCACGACGGCGTGGAAGTCCTTGAGGTTGAACACCTCACCGAGCATGGCGCGGGCCTTCTCGCGCAGCTCGAGGATCTTGAGCTGGCCGACCTTGTAGCCCGTGGCCTGGCCCGGCAGCGCCATGTAGCGCTCGATCTCGGAGGTCACCCCGCTCTCGCCGAGGCCGGTCGTGCCCACCATGTACTCGATCGCCTGCTCGCGCGACCAGCCCTTGGCGTGGAGGCCGGTGTCCACGACGAGGCGCACCGCGCGGAACATCTCGGCCTGCAGGCGGCCGAGGTCACCGAACGGATCGTCGGCGTAGAGACCGATCTCGGCCGCGAGGCGCTCGGCATACAGCGCCCAGCCCTCACTGTACGCGTTGTAGATGGGCTGCTGGCGGATCACCGGGAGGCCCTTGAGTCCGAGTGCGGTGGCGATCTGGAAGTGGTGGCCGGGGATGCCCTCGTGGTAGGCGAGGGTCTTCATGCCCCAGGTGGGCATCTCGGAGGTGTCGCGCAGGTTGGCGTAGAAGGTGCCCGGGCGTGAGCCGTCCATCGCCGCCGTGTTGTAGTACGCGCCGGCCGAGCCCTTCTCCGCCGAGGCGGGAACGCGCTCGACCCTGAGCGGTCCTGGCGGGATGGTGCGGAAATACTCCGGCATGCGCGCCGCCATGTCGTCGAGGATCTCGCGGTAGCGGGCCAGCATCTGCTCGCGCCCTTCGTCCGTGTTCGGCAGCAGGAAGCGCGGGTCCTGGCGCAGCGCCGCCATGCGCTCGGCGACCGTGCCTTCCTCGAGTCCCTGGCTGCGCAGCAGCGCATCCATCTCGGCATCGATGCGCGCCACCTCCGCGAGGCCGAGCGCGTGCACCTGCTCAGGCGTGTAGTCCGTCGTGGTGGCTTCCTCGAGCATGGCCTGGTAATAGGCCGCGCCCTCGGGCAGCCGGCCGACGCCGTCCCCCGTGCCCTCGGCCTTCGGCCGCTCGGCGATGAGCGCCGCGCGCATGCGCTGATAGGCCGGGTACACGCTCGTCTTCACCGCCGCGATCGCTTCCGTGCGCAGCGCCGCTCGCTTCGCCTCGTCGAGTCCCTTGGCCTTCGCCATGCGCTCGACGAAGGTCGTGACCAAGGGGCTCTCTTCCGGCGCTGGGGCGATCGTGTCGTCGATCACGACCAGCGACTTCTCGAGCAGCGAGGGCGGCAGCACCACACCCGCCGCGGACTGGCGCTGCATCTCGGCGGTGAGCCCGTCGAGCTTGTCGCCCATGGCCTGCAGGCGGGACACGTAGTTGCGCGCCGTCTTCTCGTTCTTCACCACGTGGGTGGTCTGCATGAAGGTCGCAAGCTGCACCTGCGTGCCGAACATCGGGCTGATCGGGTAGAGCCCCTCCGAGGACAGCCAGTCGAACTCGTGGAACTTCGCCTGCGTGCCGTAGAAGTCGAGCAGGATGTCGTAGGTGATCTGCTCCTGCGGGTCGAGCCTGGCTCGGTCGAAGCGCCTGACCTCGGCGAGCGCCTTCTGGCCGAACGCGAAGTCCGACTCGATCTTCTCGGGTCCGACCGGGGCGAGCTTGCCGGAGTGGCGATCGAGCGGCGTGCCGTCCACGGCGCCGATCATGCTGAAGAGCTCGGGGTTGCGGACCAGGAAGAACACCGCCTGGCGGTTCGCCAGCTGGTTGAGCGTGAATGGATCGCCCCAGACGATGCGGTAGCCGGCCCACGCGACGACGAGGACCAGCACCAGGGCCGTCCAGCCCAGAACCCGCCAGAATTTGCGCATCTCGCGCCCCCCCCGCCGCCAAAGGATCGGGAGTCTGGCGGCGGCAGGCGGCCCGTGCAAGCCGACGGCCGCGAAGCCGACGCAGCCGATCTGCCCCGCAGTGCGGTCTTGCAGCGATCCGGCGAGTCGCGGTCGCTAGGCCGGCTTCGCCCTGCGGCCCCAGGTGTAGAGCTGCGTGACCGCGTAGTTCCACACGGCACCGACGAGCACGCCGGCCAGCGCCGCGAGGAACCACGTCGTCTGCGACGCGAAGAGATAAGTGGCGATGCCGACGTTGGCGAGCGCGCCGACCGAGCAGGCCGCCATGAAGCTCGCGAGGCCGCGCAGCCAGGCCCAGCCGGCGAGGCGCCGGTCGCGGTAGGTGAGGATGTTGTTCAAGGTGAAGTTGAACACCATGGCGACGCCCGTCGCGATCGCCTGCGCCGCGGCGAATTGCACGCCCAGCGCCTTCAGCAGCACCGTCAGCACGGCCATGTGCACGAACACGCCGAGACCGCCCACGAGCGCGAAGGCAAGGAATCGCACCGGGACGTAGCGGCCGACCGTCTTGTCGGCGAGCAGCATGCCGTACTCCCAGACCACCAGCTCGTCGAGCTTGCTATCGCCGGCGTGTCGCTTGCGGAACGTGAACGGCACCTCGGCGACGCGCAGCGTGTGTGGTGCACTGGCCAGGATGTCGAGCAGGATCTTGAAGCCGAGCGCGGACAGACGATGCACCGACGCGTCGAGCACTTCGCGCCGCAGCATGAAGAAGCCGCTCATCGGGTCCGACACGTTCGCGCGGACGAGAAAGCGCCCGGCGGCGGTCGCGAGCCGGCTCATGCCGGCGCGGCGCTCGTCCCAGTCGCCGGTGCTGCCGCCGTGCGCGTAGCGGGTGCCGACCACGACGTCGGCACGATCCGACTTCAGGATCTCGAGCATCGTCGGCAGGATCGCCTCGTCGTGCTGCAGGTCGGCATCCATCACGGCGATGAACGGCGCGGCCGTGGCGAGCATGCCCTCGATGCAGGCCGACGAGAGTCCCCGGCGTCCGATGCGCTGCACGCAGCGCACCCGCCGGTCGGACCGTGCGATGTCGCGGACCCGCGCCGCCGTCTCGTCGGGGGAGTCGTCGTCCACGAACACGACTTCCCAGCCCTCCTCGCCGAGCACGGCGCGCAGGCGCGCCAGCAGTTCGGTCACGTTGGCCGCCTCGTTGAAGGTCGGCACGACGATCGACAACTCGAGGTTCGATGACATCGCTGGGCCGGAGAAAGCCTTGAACTCGCCGGACGGGAATCGCGCGGCAACTTACCGCAACGGGCACTCGCCGGCCACCGCCGCGCGTGCAGCACCGCCCGTGGCGGAGGCGTCCGGCCCCATGCCATCATCCCCCTAACCCAAGGATCGCAACGAGCGCGCATGAGCCCCGGCCAGCCGTCTCCCGAGACCGCGCGGCTCGCCCGTGTCGTCACAGTGCTGCTCGTCGCGGCGGCGTGCCTGTTCAACGCGCTGGCCTACCAGTCCGAAGTGCGTGTGGCGGCGCCGGACCTCAACGACGACGTCTTCCACTTCGGGCTCATCCAGCGCATGAACGCCGCCTGGGAGGCCGGCGGCCATCCCCTCGACACCTGGATCGGCTACTGGGGCCAGGGATTCCCGGTGCTGCGCTACTATCAGCACCTGCCCCACTTCGTCGTGGTGCTCGCCTACCGGCTGCTCGGTGGCAACGTCCCGCTGCACACGGTCTTCGAGTGGATCACGCTGGTGTTGCTGGCGCTGCTGCCGCTCACGTTCTACATCGGCAGCCGCCGGCTCGGTGCGTCGCCCATGACCGCCGCGTGCATCGCGCTGTGCACGCCGCTGCTCGGTGCGGACCCGACCCAGTCGCACTTCCTCGGTTTCCAGCCGGTGTCGTTCCTGTGGTCGGGTGGCGGGCTGTTCACGCAGCTCGCGGCCATGGTCGTGTTCCCGCTCGCGCTCGGGGCGACCTCGAGGGCGGTGCTCGAGGGCCGAAGCTACGCCCCCGCCATCGCCTGGCTCGGCGCCACGTGGCTGTCGCACCTGCTGCTCGGCTACACGGCCTGCCTGCTCGGCGTGGCATTCGTCCTGCGACCGGAAGCGCGTGGACGGCGCCTGCTCGTTGCACTGCGCCTGGCGGCGATCTATGCGGGCGTGGCCCTCGTTGCCGCCTACCTGCTGCTGCCCACGCTGCTCGAAGGGCAGTGGCTCGCACGGTCCGCCTGGGAGCCGGCGGAGTACTGGCACTCCTACGGAGCGCAACGCGTGCTCGGCGCGCTGCTGACGGGCGGGCTGCTGGACGGCCCGCGGATTCCAGTGCTCACGATCCTCGCGGGGCTGGGCGCGCTGCTTGCGGCCCGTGCGTGGCTCGAGCACCCGCGCAGCGCCGAGGGCGGCTTTGCCTGCGTCGCACTCGCGATGTTCGTGCTCGGCCTGCTGCTCTTCTTTGGGCGCCCGACCTGGGGACGGCTGCTCGAACTGCTGCCCTTCTCGGGCCAGCTGCCGTTCCACCGCTTCATCTGCGCGGTGCAGTTCGGCGGCCTGCTGCTGGCGGGCTTCGCGCTGTCGCGCATGGCGGATCGCCTGGCGCGCTGGACGCCGCTGCAGTTCCGGTCCGCGGCCGCCGGACTTGCGGCCGTGCTGGTCGTGAGTCCGGCCATCGCCTCCGCCGCCGGCCTTGCCTCGCGCAATGCGGCCTGGCGGGCCGAGGCCGCCGCGGCCGATGCGGCCGCTCGCCCGGCGCTCGAGCGGGCGTTCGCCGACTTCAGGGCGCTGGTGCGGGTCGTGCCGGGACGCGGCTACGCCGGCGCGAGCTGGGACTGGGGCAGCACGTTCAAGCCGGGCGGCAGCCACGCCTACCACCGATGGTCGCGGCAGGACCTGCCGGCGATCAGCTACATGTACCACACGATGGGCCTGAGCTCGGACCTCGAGCCCGCGTTCGACCCGAGGCGACGCGATCACTACGAGCTCTTCAACGTGCGCTACCTGCTGGCCGACGCGGAGCAACGCCTGCCAGCGTTCGCCGAACGCCGCCTGGCCGAGCCCGGACTCGTCTCGGGCCTCGTCGAGACCGAAGGCTATTTCGGCATCGTGGGCAGCGCGGCGTACCTTCCGTACGCGAAAGGCGAGGCCGACGCGCTGCGCGCCTTCAACCGCGCCTTCATCGCCGGCAACTGGCATGCGGAACGGAAGTTCGTGCGCATCGGATGGCGCGACGGCGATGCGGCCACGGCGGGCGAACGAGTGCTCAGGGCCGGCGACACGCTCGACACGGCGCCCCCGGCCGGGTGGCAGGCGCCGCGCGGACGGGTGATCTCGAGCGGAGGCCACGGCGACCGCTATCGCGCGCGCGTCCAGCTCGACGATCCGGGCTTCGTGCTGTTCCGCATGAGCTACCACCCGAACTGGCAGGCCGAGATCGACGGCGAACCCGCGGACACCGTGATGCTCTCCCCGGGCTACCTCGGCGTGCGCGCGGCGCCCGGCGAGCACGCCCTCGAGCTGATCTACCGCGCGCCCGGCTGGACCCGTGCTTTGCCGTGGATGAGCCTCGGGCTCCTCGCGCTCGTCGCCCTCGCCGACCTGCGACGCGGCCGCGCCGCGAGCCTGCCGCGCCGCGCCGGCGCCTGATAACCTTCGCGCGCCTGACACCAACGGGGATACGAAATGCCGACCACCGCCGAGTTCCTCACGCCCGTCCTCGCGCTCGTGTGCTGGACACTCGTGATGTGGGTGTGGATGTACGCCACCCGCATCCCGGCCATGAAGCAGGCCGGCATCGACCCGCAGGAGGCGGCCTACCCGGGCACCTGGTCGCACCGCCTGCGGCCCGGCGTGCGCTCGGTGGCCGACAACTACAACCACCTCCACGAGCAGCCGACGATCTTCTACGCGCTGATGTTCTTCGCCGCGATGACGGGGGGCGCGGACTCCACCGCGCTCAAGCTCGCCTGGGGCTACGTGATCCTGCGAGTGCTGCACTCGCTGGTGCAGGCGACGATCAACCGTGTGATCGTTCGGTTCAGCATCTTCGCGATCGCGACGCTGATTCTGGTCGCCTTCGCCGTTCGCGAGGTGCTGCGGATCGCGGCTTGAACGGAGCCGGGAGACGGTTCACTCGCGGTAGTGGGCGCCGCGGCTCTCGGAATTCTCCCAGGCCGCGAGCGTGACGATCAGCGCCACTCGAACGGCGTTGCGCAGGCCGATCAGCTCGTCGGTCATCGCGGCGGCTCGGTAGAAGCGCTCGATCTCGACCTCGAGGTTGCGCAGGTCCTGGATGGCGCGCGCGAGCCGGGGCGTGGTGCGCACCAGCCCCACGTAGTTCCACATGATGTGCTTGATCGAGCTCATGTCCTGCGCCACCAGCGCCGGGTCGGGCACCTCGCGCCCCGTGGGCTGCCACGGCGGGATGTCGTCGTAGCGAACCCCGTCGTGCGTCGCGAGCTCTCCCGCGATGTGCCGCGCCGAGCGGTGACCCCACACGAGCCCTTCGAGCAGCGAGGTGCTCGCAAGCCGGTTCGCACCGTGCAGCCCGGTGCAGGAGACCTCGCCCACCGCGTACAGGCGCTCGACGGTGCTGCGGCCGACGTCGTCCACCCAGACGCCGCCGCAGGAGTAGTGCGCCGCCGGCACGACCGGCAGCAGGTCGCGCGTGATGTCGATGCCGTACTCGAGGCAGCCCTTGTACATGCCCGGGAACTCGGCGCGGATGCGCTCGGCCGCGATGTAGGAGCGCAGGTCGAGGTAGGCGTTCGGGACGCCGAGCCGGAAGATCTCGGAGTGGATGCTCCGCGCCACCACGTCGCGCGGCGCGAGGTCCTTCCACTCGGGGTCGTAGCGCTCCATGAAGGGCACGCCCTGTTCGTTTACCAGCCGCGCGCCCGCGCCGCGCACCGCCTCGGTGATCAGGAAGCACGGCGCGTTGCGGTGGTAGAAGGCGGTCGGGTGGAACTGCACGTACTCGGTGTTGATCACGCGAGCGCCGGCGCGGTAGGCCATGGCGAGGCCGTCGCCGCGCGAGCCCACGGGGTTCGTGGTGCGCAGGTAGATCTGCCCGAGCCCGCCCGTCGCGAGGACCGTGGCGCGGGCGAAGCAGCGGATGATCTCGCCCGTCGCCTGCTCGAGCACATAGGCGCCGACGCAGGACAGCGGGTCGTAGATGGCGCGGCGGTCGCGGCCGTGGTGGGCCGGGGTGAGCAGGTCCACGGCGGTGTGCGCGGTGAGGAACCGCACCCGCGGGTGCGCCCGCAGCGCCGCGATCAACGCGTCCTCGATCGCCCGTCCCGTGGCGTCGGTGGCGTGCAGGATGCGCGGCAGCGAGTGCCCGCCCTCTCGGCCGAGCGCGAGGCTGCCGTCGGGCCGGCGGTCGAAGGGCACGCTCAGCCGGTCGAGCAGGATGGACTGCACCAGTTCAGGACCGCTCTCCGCGAGCAGCGACACGGCCTGCTCATGGCAGAGGCCGTCGCCGGCGTGCTCGATGTCCTTCGCGAGCAGCTCGGGCGAATCGCCCTCACCCTTGAAGATGATCCCGCCCTGCGCCCAGTAGGTGTTTGACTCTTCGGCGCGGTCGGCGCGCGTGACGATCACGACCTCGAGCCCGGCCTCCGCGAGCTCGAGCGCGGCCGTGCCGCCGGCGATGCCGCAGCCGAGGATCAGGACGTCGGTGTGGATCGGCTCGTTCAATCGATCTTCGGTCCCACGGCCAGCATGCGTTCGACCGAGCGCAGCGCCCGCACCCGGATGTCCTCGGGCACGTCGATCTCATAGCGCATGTACTTCAGCGAGTCGCGCGTCTGCTCGAGCGTGATCTCGTGCATGTGCGGGCAGCGGTGGCTGCACATCCGCAGCATTTCCTTTTCCGGGTTGGCCGCCACGATGTTGTCGCCCATCGAGCACTCGGTGAGCAGCAGGTAACGCTTGGCCGTGGATTTCTCCACCGCCTTGATCATCGCCGTGGTGCTGCCGGAGAAATCGGCCTTCGCGACCACCTCGGGGCTGCACTCCGGGTGCGCGAGGATCATCACGTCCGGGAACTGCTGTCGCACCGAGTCGATGTCCTCGGGCGTGAAGAGCTCGTGCACCTCGCAGCGGCCCTTCCAGGCGATCATGGTGCGCTCGACGTCGGTGCCCCTCGGGCCTGCACCCGGCTTCGGCAGCACCGAGGGCACGATCACGTGGCAGCCGGTCTCGCGGGCGACGTTCTTCGCGAGGTACTCGTCCGGCAGGAAGATCACCGTGTCGGACTTGAGCGACTCGACCACCGCCACCGCGTTGCTCGAGGTGCAGCAGATGTCGCACTCGGCCTTCACGTCCGCGTAGGTGTTGATGTAGGTGACGATCGGCACCCCGGGGTAGGCGGCGCGCAGCGCGCGCACGTCGGCCGCGGTGATGCTCTCGGCGAGCGAGCAGCCGCCCTTCGGTGTCGGCAGCAGCACGGTCTTCTTCGGGTTCAGGATCTTGGCGGTCTCGGCCATGAAGCGCACGCCGCAGAAAACGATCACCGACTTGTCGGTCTCGGCCGCGCGGCGCGAGAGTTCCAGCGAGTCGCCCTGGAAGTCGGGCACCGTGTGGAACAGCGCCGGCTCCATGTAGTTGTGTCCGAGGATGACGGCGTCGCGCTCGACCTTGAGGCGCATCACCTCGGCGGCCACCTCGGCCTTGAGGATCAGTTCCGCCTCGGGCATCACGTCCCCGAGCTTGCGCTTGAGGTCCTGGAAGATGGCTTCGGCTTGCATGCTCGCGGGTCCTGGTCTGGCATCCGGCTGGACGGGGTCAGGGGCGCGATTCTATGACATGCTGGCGCTTCCCGCTGACCGAGACTCCCCCATGCCAGCCACCCGCAACAGTCCCACGCACGACGTGGTCGTGTTCGGCGCGACGAGCTTCGTCGGCCAGATCCTCACCCGCTACCTCGCCGAGCAGTTCGGCACGCACGACGGGCTCAAGTGGGCCATTGCCGGGCGGTCCGAGTCGAAGCTCGCGGCGCTGCGCAACGGGCTCGGCCTGAAGGCCGGCAAGCTGCCCCTGCTGGTCGCGGATGCCGCGGACGAGGCCGCCCTGCGGCGGATGTGCACCGACACGCGCGTCGTGATCTCGACCGTGGGCCCGTACGCCCTCTACGGCGAGCCGCTGGTGAAGGTCTGCGCCGAAACGGGCACGGACTACTGCGACCTCACCGGCGAGGTGCAGTGGATCCGCCGCATGATCCACGCCTACGAAAAAGCTGCGAAGAAGTCCGGCGCCCGCATCGTCCACTGCTGCGGCTTCGACTCCATTCCCTCGGACCTCGGCGTGCACTACCTGCAGCGCGAGGCGAAGGCGCGCTTCGGCGAGCCCTGCGCCGAGGTCCGGATGCGCGTGAAGGGCATGCGCGGCGGCTTCTCGGGCGGCACGGTCGCGAGCCTGCTGAACGTAGTGAAGGAAGCGAGCGCCAATCCGGCGCTGCGCCGCGAGCTCGCCAACCCCTACTCGCTCTGCCCCGAGGGCTATGGGTCGGGGGTCCGCCAGCCGAACGTCCGTGGGCCGCAGTACGACGCCGACTTCGAGTCGTGGGCCGCTCCCTTCGTCATGAGCGCCATCAACACGCGCATCGTCCAGCGCAGCAACGCGCTGTCGAAGCAGGCCTACGGCGAGGACTTCCGCTACGACGAGGCCATGCTCACCGGACGCGGCGTCGCGGGGCAACTTGCCGCCGCCGGCGTGACGGCCGGCCTCGCCGCGACGATGGTCGCGGGCGCACTGCCGCCGGCCCGCTGGGCGCTCGGTCGCTTCGTGCTGCCGGCGCCCGGCGAGGGCCCGAGCCCCGAGGCACAGCGCAAGGGCTTCTTCGACCTGCGCTTCCTCGGCCGCACCGACGGCGGCAACGAGCTGCGCGTGAAGGTCACCGGCGATCGTGACCCGGGCTACGGCTCCACCGCGAAGATGCTCGGGCAGGCGGGGGCGTGCCTCGCGCTCGACCTCGCGGAGTCGGGCCGCGGCGGCGGCTTCTGGACGCCAGCCACGATGTTCGGCGACCGGCTGATCAAGCGGCTCACCGAGCACTCGGGGCTCGGCTTCGAGGTGCTCGCGGACTGACACACTTTCTGTCGCCATCCCGCTTATGTTGCGAGGGCACGCGGGCTGCGGCATCCCCGACCGCCGCGCTCCAGATCGCGACACCGCTCACACGCGCCGCCATTGACAGTTGCCCGAGAGCGCCCCGAGACTCGGGCACGCGCCTTGGCCACATCGCAATCGCGCAGGGGACGTTCACAGTCCCCGCGCCCCGGGAGGAACTCGATGACTCGTTCGAAATTTTCTCGCTTGCTCGTGCCGCTCGCCCTGCTCGCTGCGTCGGTCGCGGGAGCACAGGACGGTGACGCGCAGTCCGACGGCCGCTACATGGTCAAGTTCCGCGACTTCCGCGGCGCCGCGCAGGCCGTGTCAGCCGCAGGTGGTCAGGTCGTCCACGAGCTCGGGCCCCAGAAGGCCATCGCGGCCTACCTGCCCGGGCAGGCGCTGGAAGGCCTGCGCCGCAACCCGAACGTCGAGTACGTCGAGGTGGACCCGCGGCGATACCCGATGGCACAGACGACGCCCTATGGCATCGGCGTGGTGCAGGCCAACGATCCCGCCTTCGCGAACACGAATGCGAGCAACGTGTCCGTCTGCATCATCGACTCCGGCTACCAGCTGGCCCACGAGGACCTGCAGGGCAACTACGTGACCGGTACCACCGACAGCGGGACCGGCAATTGGAGCGAGGACTCCTGCGGCCACGGCTCGCACGTGGCCGGCACAGTCGCCGCGCTCAACAACACCGTTGGCGTGGTCGGCGTGAACGGCGGTGGCACACTCAAGCTGCACATCGAGAAAGTCTTCAACGGCGCGGACTGTCGGTGGTCGTATTCGTCCACGCTCGTCATGGCGCTCAACCGCTGCCGCGACGCGGTCTCGCAAGACAAGAACAAACTGGTGGTGAGCATGAGCCTCGGCGGGCCCACGGCGAGCACCACCGAGAACAGTGCCTTCCAGGGCGCCTACGACAACGGCGTGCTCTCGGTCGCCGCAGCCGGCAACGACGGCAGCACGCGCAAGTCCTACCCGGCGTCCTACGCTTCGGTGATCTCGGTCGCGGCCGTGGACAGTGCCGAGGCTGTCGCAAGCTTCTCGCAGAAGAACGACGCAGTGGAGCTCGCCGCACCGGGCGTCGGCGTCGTCTCGACGACGCCCTTCAAGCCGGCGAGCCTGAGCGCCGGCGGCAGCACGTGGCTCGGTGCGAACCTCGACGGCTCGGCGCGCAAGGATGCGACCGGGGCACTCGTGAACGGCGGACTGTGCGACGCAACGAGTACTGCGTGGAGCGGCAAGGTGGTGCTTTGCCAGCGCGGCACCAACAGCTTTGCCGACAAGATCAGCAAGGTGCAGGGCAGCGGCGGGCTCGGCGCCGCCATCTACAACAACGTGTCTGGCGGCTTCGCTGGCACGCTGAACGGCACGAGCACGATCCCGGCCATCAGTCTCAGCCAGGAAGACGGCACATTCGCGCTGTCCCAGGCCGGCCAGGCGGCCACGCTCGTGAATACCACCGGCACGGGCAACGGCTACGAGTCCTACGACGGCACCTCGATGGCGACGCCGCACGTCTCCGGCGTCGCCGCGCTCGTGTGGAGCCACCACCCGACGAAGACCAACGCCCAGCTCCGCGACGCGCTGCAGCAGTCCGCGAAGGACAAGGGCTCAGCGGGCAAGGACAACTCCTACGGCTACGGCATCGTGCAGGCCAAGGCGGCGTACGACTACCTCGCCGGCAGTTCGCCTCCGCCGGCGAACATCACGCTGACGGTCACGAAGGTCACGGTCGGCAAGAAGAGGTACGCAGACCTGAGGTGGTCGGGCGCGACTGGGACGAGCGTCGACTATTTCCGCAACGGCACCAGGGTCTCGACCGCGAACGACGGCGCCCAGCGCGACGGTCCGCTCGCCGCAGGCAGCTACACCTACAGGGTCTGCAATACCGGCACGACCACCTGCTCGAGCGACGTGGCCGTCACCTTCTAACGGCCCTCGGGCCAGCGCATCGCGCAGCCGTGGCGCTGCGCGATGCGCTCGAGGTCCTCCGGGAAGTCCACGTCGACGACGTAGTGCAGATTGTCGCTGTCGAACCACGCGATCTCGTCCGCGTGCTCGTCCAGCCACTCGCGCGCGCCGTAGGTCGCGTCGCCGCGCAGGATCTCACGACCGACGCCGGCGTCGAGCAGCACCGGATGGCCGCGCTGCCCATGGACCCGCGGCACCACGGCCCGCGCCGCCCCGCGCCGCTGCCAGGCCTCGAGGAGAGCCGACACATCCGCCGCGTCGAGCAGCGGCTGGTCCGCCAGCGCGACGATCGTCGGGCCGTCGGTGTCTGGCAGGGCCACGAGCCCCTTGCGCAGCGAGGTTCCGTGGCCGGCGGCGTAGGACTCGTTGACGACCGTGAGCACCGGCAGGTCGTGGACAGCCCAGGCCACGTCCCCGGCACGATGGCCGAGCACGACCACGACGTCCGTCGCACCCGCATCGACCAACGCCTGCGCCACGTGGCGCACCAGCGGCACGCCGTCGCGCTCGATCAGCGGCTTGGGGCGACCACCCATACGGCGGGCCTCGCCGGCGGCGAGCACGACGCCCGCATACGCGGGCCGCATGAGTGCCACGTTCCGGTCAGACATGACGGGACGGCGCGCAACCGGTGATCCGGGAAGATGAAGCCCGAATGGCGGACACCCTTCGCTGCCGGAACTTGATCACGCCGGTCTCAAACCCGCTGGAGCATTGGCGAGAGTCTCCATCGCCCGGCAGCGACAAGTCAGGCTCGCATCGCCCAGTAGTTCGGATGCCGCCGGTGATGTGCGACGGCCAGCACCTGCACGATGCCGCCCGACTCGCGGTAGACGATAGCGAACGGGAAGCCTCGCAAGCGGACCTGACGAAGATCGGGTGAACGAACCACCTTGTACTGATGGGGATCCTGAACGGCCTTGCCGATGGCCTGCATCGTGGCAACGTGGTACCGCCTGCCGAGTCCGGTGCTGCGCTCTTCGTAGTAGGCGAGCTGCCTCTCGTGCTCCAGTGCCGCATCTGGATGCAGCCGGAATGTCACTTCAGACGAACCTGAACCCTGCGTTCCAGCTCGTCCGGGGTTACGAGCTGAACCTTGCCTTCGTCTATTTCGCGCGCACGACGCTCCGCAGCATCAAGCCATAGCGTCTCGGCTTCCTGTTCGGGCAGCGTATCCAGGCTCTCCAGAAGCCGCTCAATGAGCTTGGCGCGCTCCTGTACCGGAAGCGCCAAGGCCTCTTCTTCGATGGTGCAGACGTTCATGGCCTGAGTCTAGCACCAGGCTACGGAGGGGCAAAAAGCCCCAGGCGAGACTCTCTTTCACGGGACTGGCGTCTCAAGTGGAACGTCCGCTGATCGTCGGCGGCCAGGTCTCAGTTCGACCCAGTCCGGCCGGTCGCTTGCAAGGTTACCGGACGTTCGCGAAGTGCCGGAGACGCCTGGAGGCAGACGGGTCGATTGGCTGGGCTTGCAGTTCAGGCACGTATACCTGAGCTCGATTCCCATTACCCGTCCCGGTCATTCAGGCGCCACACGATCGCGGTTCAGTAGTACCACTTGAAGACGACGCCGATAGCGTTGAGATTCCTATCTTCCGGCAGACGATCGACCTGTCGCGCGAAGTAGAGCTCGTAGCGGAAATGATCGTTCTGGGTCACCTCGGCGCCAAGCGTCCATAGCGTCCTTGCCCAATCGTCGTAGCGCGTGTCGTAGATCCATTCGTAGTTGAAGTGGGGAACGACAGTGTGGTCGAGGACAGTGAACTCACGGGTTGCGTCGACCCGAAAGCGGTAGCGATTCGAGTATTCGTCCCCGATCCAGCGGAAGTCGGCCCGCGTGCGAGCCTCCAGCCAGATCGATGCCGGCAACGGGGCTCTCCCATAGATCGCGATCACGCCGCGATCCTCGGCAACCTCTGTTCCCGTTGAATCGGTCGTCTCGAAGATGCGGTCGTAGCCGATCCTTGCCCACAAATACTTGCTTCGCTGCCAGTCTTTCGACAGGAGCTCCGGTCGAGCGATCGGTTTGAGGGAAATATCCAGGCAAGCCGCAACATCCAGCGACCGGACGTCGGATTCCTTGCCGCGGGCGTGCGCCGCGTCGAAGCAGGCCCGCGACCGGTCGTTCAGTTGCACGAATACGCCGATCTCCGGCCAGAATTCCGACGCATCTCCGGCCTCAGCCGAACCTGCGCACGAGAGGCCCGCGCAAAAGAGGGCGAACAAGAATCCGAGCCTCTGGACCGCTCGCACGGCGCAGTGGGTCCTGATCCGGTCTACAGCTCCAGTCAGCGTCGGACGGAACGCCGCGCTACACCGCCGACATTGCCGGCCACGCCGGGCTGGTTCAGGCCCGGATCGACGGCGCCGATGCCCGGCGCACCGACGCCTGGCGCGCCGACACTGCCGGCCACACCGGGTTGGTTGATGCCGGGGTCCCGAACGCCTACACCCGGTGCACCCACCCCGACGCCCGGTGCGACACCGACGCCCGGCTTGCCGACCCCGACGCCGGGATCGACGGCCATGGCCGTATCGGCGAGAACAGTGAGCATGAAGACGGCGAGCGTGATCGCGCGTTTCCGTTGCCAGATTCCATGGGTCATCTCGAGTCCTCCTGCATAACGCCTCAAGCGGCCGTTGCGACTGCGACTACTGCACCACGTAGACCAGGTTGTTGCCCTGGAACGCGGCGCGGTAATAGACACCACCGCAATTCTGGTACTCGACCCCGTTCCTGGTCTCCGGCTTGCAGCCGGCGGGTAACGCGGACACGACAGCGCCAACAGCCGGCGCGCCGGGCGGACGCGACGAAGCGGCGGCTTGCTGCTGGGCCATCGCCGTCTGCTGCTGCGCGGTGGCTGACTGCTGTTGTGCCGTGGCTGATTGCTGTTGCGCGGTGGCTGACTGCTGTTGTGCCGTCGCTGTATTCGCGGCCGACGCCTGCGTGGCTGTCGATTCAGCGACCACGACACGTCGGGTCGTGCGCCGCGCAACGCCTGCCGCCGACACCGGCGTCAGTGGAGCGCCCACGACAGCATGGGCTTCTTGCACCAGTGTCAGAGCCGCCGGCGCATCGGGCGCGACGCCGGCCAGGTACAACAGAGGCAGCGCGATCGTGACAACCAATGCTTTTGATTTTCCGATGCTGGTCATGCGAGTCGCCTCCGGTTCAACGCGGCAGGAATTCGATCTGCTTCATGCCCGCGGCTGGCGTGAACGTAAACGTCTTGGCGTCGAAAGTCGGCTGCAGGTCCCACTTGGTGATCGTGATGCCGAACTGCGGCGCGTTCGGCAGGTCGAGCGTGGTGATCACGATCCTGCGCGGCAGCGGCTGGGCCCCCTGCTGGATCCAGATCTGCCAGTCGAGTTCCGGTGCGCGGAACGCGAGGTGGTCGCAGAGGACTCCCTCGATCACCGCCTTGCCAACCACGATGCCTTCGGTGACCCCGTCCATCAGGATGTCGTAGGCGTTCTTGTAGATCAAGTCGCCGGCCGGCGCGACGATGTCGAGCTTGGTGCGCGCAAAATCGAGCATGTCTTCCAGCGTGCCGGGTGCGGCGACCTGGGCGTAGATCTTTTCCTGCGGGTTGGACAGCGTCAGCGTCTTTCCGTCGTAAACGAACACCTGATCGACGAGGTCGCCGGTGCGCTCTGCGCGCAGTTTGTTCGGCCGCTGGATGGACTGCCGGCCCGTGCTGTTGAACTCGATCTTCTGCCCGGACTTGAGCACGATTTCGAGCGTATTGCGGGTGTCGGCAGTGAACTGCTGCTGACTAGCGAGAAAGTCTGTGGAGGCTTTGAGCATCTGCTTCGCCTCGGGCGCGATGCCAGCCGACTGAGCCTGCGCGGCCAGCGACAGGGTCGTCATGGCTGCGATGACACAGCACCTCGAGAATGCCGCCGTCAGGCGCCTGTGAACGATCGATTTCATGAAACCTTCTCCTGTTTCGGACCGAATCCCGTCAGTCCTGACCGTGGGCCAGCGGCCGTGTAAGCGCAAATCGCCTGCGGCGACCCGTGATCCGCCTGGCTTGAACGCGCGGATTATTCTTCTTTCAGCCGCTTCGAGCCTTCGATGATCGGGTGCCACCCTGAGACCAGCGAAATCATGAACACGTCCATCTGCAGGTCGTCGGGCGCGCTGTCGTTGGCCGTCGACTTGTAGCCGAACGTGAGACCGAGGTTGTCATTGATCTGGTAGCCGAGCGTGAGACCGAAGCCGTAGTGGTCCAGCTTCTCA
>Ga0113563_10000710_pt1 | contig 16976 bp, 13 predicted proteins | sample Mud3Dept3metaG_FD_80117 | JGI IMG/M metagenome (GOLD analysis project Ga0113563, IMG submission 80117) | Freshwater wetland microbial communities from Ohio, USA, analyzing the effect of biotic and abiotic controls - Mud 3 Core 4 Depth 3... | ecosystem: Environmental > Aquatic > Freshwater >...
ATCTACCGCCGCCACGGGGAGGAGCAGAACGAGGACTACCTGTCCTATATCGGCTCGGCCAGCGTCCTCTGCACCCTCGGGTTCAGGATGTTCCCGGTGGCGGGCCCGATGCGCCACATCGGCGACCTCCACACGGTGCCGCTTCGCGGCTATTTTTTCACCGCCGTGGGCGAGCTCATCCGCGGCCGCATCCATACGCCGGGAGGGACGATCCCCAGCATTCATTGCGCCGCCGCGACCATCATGTGGTGGACGGCCTACCGCTATTCCCGTCCGGCATTTTTCGTGCTCGCGCCCGTCATCCTGTCCCTCTATGTTTCCACTGTCTACGGGCGTTTCCATTACGTTTTCGATGTCCTGGTCGGGATCTCCGCCGCTTTCCTGACCATGGCCTTGGGACCCGTCTTGATAAAAACCTGGAATCGGTTTAGATTGAAATGTTGAGGGCAGGACGGCCTATTTACCCTTGAAAGAGAAAGTCTTCATCACCGGGGCCAACGGCTTTATCGGCTCCAATCTCTGCGGCTGGTTTCTGGCCAGAGGGTATGATGTCCATGGGTTGGTGCGGAAGACTTCCGACCTCCATTTCCTGGAGGATCTCTCCGTCAAGACGATCTTCGGGGATCTCCGCGACCCCCGGAGCTTCGAACTGCCCGGGGACTTTGATTATGTCATCCACGCGGCCTCCGTCGTTTCTGACCAGGCCTCGGAGGCCGAGTGTGAACCCGGGATTTATGAAACGACGGTCAACCTCGTCCAAAAGATCCTGGCCAAGGCGGCTCGGCCCAAACGGTTCGTCTATATCTCCTCCACCCTGATCCTCGGATATCTCGGGACAAACCTGTCCGAGGATAATCCGGGCCGGACCGCGGACTTCATTCCCTATGTCCGGGCGAAAAAAAGGGCGGAGAGCTTTGTCCTGGAGAAGCTGCGGAGCGATCGCCTGCCCGTGGTCATCATCCGCCCGGGAGATACCTACGGCCCCAACGACCGGACGACCTGCGACAAAGTCCTCCGGAGCGCCGAGAGAGGCGTCCCGATAATCGTCGGCCACGGCCGGCACCGTTTCGCTTACTGCTATATCGATAACCTCTGCCAGGCGGTGGAGCTGACGTTTAAGAATGATCTGGCCGTGGGCAGGGCTTATACGGTAATCAATGGGGTTCTTCCCAGCTGGCGCGAGTTCTTTTCCGCCCTCCAGCGCGGGATCGGCAAGAAACAGCGGCTCTATGTCCCTGTCTGGGTGGGCAAGCTGGCCGCTTTTTCCCAGCAGGCCTGGAAAAAATTATCTCCCGGCTACAGCCCGGAGCTGTCCCAGTACCGGATCCGGAGGATCACGACCGAGACGACCTATGATATCTCCCGAACGGTTGCCGAGCTCGGGTACCGTCCCGATGATGATACCGAGAAACAGCTGCGGGCCATCGTCGACTGGTACTTGAAAGAGCGGAAGAAAGGATACATCACATAATCCAGTCCATCCTATGGGTTTATCTGGCGGCGGCCTTCGCACTCCTTTTCTCCTTTCTCCATTACAGGAGCCTCCTCCGGAAGCGGGATGATTTCCGGGCCTTCCTGGCTTACTTCGCCGGCTTTTTCTTTCTCTTCCTTGTCATTCCCTGCGTTCTCATCCTTTTGTTTTCGCCGGGGCCGGCGCTTTTTTTGAAATCGATCGGGCTTTCTCCGGGGAATTGGAGGAGGGGCCTTTTAATCGCCGCTGTCGGCGCCCCGCTTGCGGTCCTCTCCGGTTTCATCGGCTCCCGGGATCCCGAGCTCGGCCGGTTCTACCCGTTTTCCAAGACGGCCTGCCGGAGCACGAAGAGCTTTCTTGCTTTCGAGGCCGCCTACGTTCTCTTGTACTATACCGCCTGGGAATTCCTCTACAGGGGCCTCATTTTTTTCCCTTTGATCCCGGCCGTCGGCTTGGTTCCGGCGCTCTCCGTGCAGACGATTATCTCGACTCTCCACCATTTCGGCCATCCGCCGTCCGAGATTTTCGCGGCGCTCGGCGCTGGATTCGTCTTCGGACTCATCGCCTATTACACGGGGTCCTTTTTCTATACGATATTCCTCCATGCTCTGACCGGGGTGGCCACGGATTTCTTTATCTTCAGACGCGATTATCGGTCCGCGAATACGGGCGGATGAAACACAAAAGGGAACCAAGACACTTCTCTCGGAAGCCATGAAGATCCTCGTGACTGGAGCGACCGGTTTTGTCGGCTCCGTCCTGGTTCCTGACCTGGTGAGGCGATTCGGACCTGATTCGATCAGCGCATACGTCCTTCCCGGGGACCGTTTGCCGGTGAGCTGGAAGGACGCGAAAGTCCGGGTATTTCACGGGGACATCACCGATGGGGAGAGACTTTTCGAAGCCGTGCAAGGTCACACCCACGTCATCCACCTGGCCGGCTTCATCTCTTACTGGAGACGAGATTTCAGCCGGCTGAGGCGAGTCAACCGGGATGGAGTCAAGGCGGTCGTGGACGCCTGCCTGCGCGCCCGGGTTCGGCGGCTGGTCCATGTTTCCTCGGTCGGCGCGATCGGTTTCAAGAAAAGGGGGCAGCCGGTCGAAGAGACGACGCCGTTCAACTGGCCGTTCACCTTCCACTATATGACCTCCAAATATCATGGGCAGAGGGTCGTGGAAGAAGCTGTTCGGACAAGCGGACTCGAAGCCGTCATATTCAACCCGGCTTCCATCATGGGACCCGGAGATCCCGTCCTGGCGACGCCGCACAATCAGCTCTACGCCCGGGTTTATAGCGGCCGGATGTTCGGCTCGTTCAGGGGCGGGCTTGGGGTGGTGGACGTCCGCGATGTCGCGGCCGCCATTGTCAAGGGCCTCGACCGCGGCCGGCCCGGCGAAAAATATCTCCTGGTCGGCGCCAACCTCAAGTATCCCGATGTGCTGAGGCTGATCGGGAAGCATGCCGGGCGGAAGGTCTATCCTTTTCCCGTGCCCGCGGCCCTCCTTTCGGCGGCCGGCCTGGTGCTGGAGCTTCTGAGCGGTCTCACCGGGGAAAAACCCCTGCTCACCTACTCCTACGGGCGTCTCAGCGGGTGGACGACGTTCTATTCCAACGAGAAAAGCCGTCGGGAATTATCCCATGAGTACATCCCGATCGAAAAAACGATCCGGGATGCCTGCCGCTACTTCGAGAATACCTTTATGTCCGGCTGACCAGGAAGGCGCCGAGGGTGGCCAGCGCCACCGCAGCCATCTTTGCCCGCGTCACTTTTTCCCTGAGGAAGAGGGCCGCAAAAACGAAAATAAAGATCGAGTTCAGCTGGTTGAGGGGGGCGGCGATCGAAGCCAGGGTGTATTTCATCCCCGCCATCCAGGCGACCAGAGCGATGTAGGCCCCTAGGACTGTTCCCGGGACCATGGACCGCCAGTGGGCCGGCACGGCCAGCGTCGCGAAGATCATCCTCCGACGTGGATGGAATCCGAGAAAGATGAGCAGCACGGCTCCTCCCGCCGCCATCCGCCAGAGGGTTGCCCAGAGAACGCCGGAACGGGCCAGCATGGGTTTGATCATCACGATGCTCGCCGCCAGCGTAATCATGGCCAGAGTGCCCAGGCCGATCCCGAGAAGGAGGTTTTTTCTGGGCGGGAGGCCCTTTTCCCTAGAAACAGAAACCAGGAGGAGCGCGGAAACGATGAGGGCTACGCCAAGGAATTGCCTGAAGCTCAGACGCTCGCCGAGGAAAAGAAAAGAGAAGAGGATGACGAAGGGGCTGTAGAGGCAATCGACGACCGCCGTCAGGCTGGCTCCGAGGAGGTTCAGGCATTTGAAAAAGAAGGTGTCGGAAAGCGCGATGCCGACAAAACCGCTCAGGCCGAGAAGCGCGTAATCCTGCCAGAGCTTTGCCGGGAATATGGACTCTCCGAGGACAAGCATGGTGAGGACGACCAGGACAACGCCCAGGATGCTCTTGAAAAGGTTCAGGCCGAGCGGATGGACCGAGCGGCCGCTGACCCGGTAGAAAAGGACGGCGATGGCCCAGATCAGGGCCGACCCGACGGACAGGATCTCGCCGCGGAAGGGCGAATTCTGCAACGTCTCGAACAATCCGGTCATGGGCGTAATAAGCCTAGTTTTATAACAAACGCGGTCCCCCCCGTCAAACCACACAACCAACGATTTATTGACTATGCGGGCGGAAAATGGTTTTAATGGGGCCGGCCGGTGAACGATGCGGATATTGGGGCTCAATCCTCTGGACGTCGGGATCATCGTCCTTTATCTGGCCGTCGTCCTCTGGCTGGGGCTCCGCTCCCAGCGCCACACCAGGGACACCGGCGATTTCTACATCGCGGGCCGGCGTCTGGGCAAGTTTTATCAGTTCTTCCTGAACTTCGGCCACGCCACCAACGCCGACCAGGCAGCGGCGGTGGCCCGCGAGGTTTACCGCCAAGGCATCGGGGGGATGTGGATCCAATACCTGGTCCTCTTCCTGACTCCGTTTTACTGGTTTACCAGCGCTTTCTACCGCCGGGCCCGTCAGGTCACCCTAGGAGATTTCTATACCGAGCGCTTCGGCGGCAGGTTTCTGGGCGCTTCCTTCGCGTCGTTTACGCTGGTCATGGCCGTCGTCAGCGGGGGAGTCGGGTTCATGGTGGCCGGCAAGACGGTTCAGGCTCTGACCCCCAAGCCGGCCGAGCTCTACTCCGCCGAGGAGTCGAGGAGCGTCGAGATGTTCCGGGAATACCAGGCCCTCAAACTGAGGCTGGACTCGGGCCTTTCCGGAGAGGAGAAGATCCGGTACGCAGAGCTCAATGAGCGCTTCAAGCGGGGCGAGCTGCGCTCGTTCATCTCTTACATCGACCCGCTCGTCGTCTACCTCGTTTACGGAATCATCGTTGCGATCTACACGATGATGGGCGGGTTCATCGCGGCCGCCTTCACCGACGTCATCCAGGGATTCCTCATCATTGTTTTTTCGGTCATGCTGATCCCGCTTGGCCTCGCCCGGATCGGCGGGTTCGGCGGGCTCCACGCCCGGGTTCCGGATTTCATGTTCAGCCTCTTCGGGTCGGTGACGACGAGCGAATACGCCTGGTATACCATCTTGGCCATGGTCCTGGCCAACCTGGTGTCGATCATCGCCTCGGCGCCGATGATGCAGACGGCCAGCGCGGCCCGGAACGAAAACGCGGCCCGGTTCGGCGTCATCGCCGGCATGTTCTTCAAGCGGTTCCTGATGATCTTCTGGGCCCTGGCGGGACTTCTGGCCGTGGGGCTCTTCAAGGGCCAGCTCCACGACCCGGACTTGATCTGGGGGTACATGACCCTGCATCTCCTTTTTCCGGGTGCCGTCGGGCTGATGCTGGCCGGAATCCTGGCGGCCAATATGTCCACTCTTTCCGCCGCCTCCGTCACGTATTCGGCCCTCTTCATCCGGAACCTTTACCAACCCTTTGTTGCGGCCAAGTCGGATAAGCACCTTCTCCGGGTGGGGCGCCTCGCCATCGCGGTGACGCTGGCGGGGGGCGTCGGCGCGGCTCTGTTCGTCGGCAACCTCCTCGACCTCTTCAAGTATTTTATCTCCATGCCGGCGGTATTCGGGGCGTCCATCTGGCTGGGGTTCATCTGGCGACGGCTGACCCGCTGGGCGGTGATCATCCAGGTCTTTGTCTGCTTCGGCATCTATGCCGTCATCCCGAATGTCTTCCAGGGCTGGAGTTGGGCCAGGTCAAACCCCGCGTTTCTGGCGGAGACCCGGCCGCGGATTGTCCGGATAGCGACCGAGGCCCTGCAGGAAGACGTGGAGGCCGGCCGGGCCCGCGCCGCCGGCGACAAGATTGAAAAACTCCATACGATCGAGCCCAGCGCTGTTTTCTTTGAGCAGGTGGCCCGGGTCCGGCCGGAGGACCCGGAGTCTCCTCGAATCGGCATCGGCCGGTTCGAGGCCGAGATCTGGGTGTTAAGCGGGCTGGGCATCGATTTCACTCGCTTCAGCAAGGCCCAGTTGGTCGCGACCCGATTTTTCTTCGACGCACTTTTCCCGTTCGTCCTTCTCTTCCTGCTCAGCGGACTGACCCGGCCGCGGCCCAAGCCGGAGATGGATCGCTTTTTTGCCAAGCTCCATACCCCTGTGCAGCTGGCTCCGGCGGACGATGACAGGGCGGTTGAGGAAGCCCGGGCACACCCGGAAAAATTCGAGAGACGCAAGCTCTGGCCGCAGTCGAGCTGGGAGATCATGAAACCGGGCCGCGCCGACATCCTTGGTTTCGGGGGGACATGGGTTCTGGTGGGCGTGATCGTCCTGCTCCTGTGGGTCATGGTGTCGATCCGATGAAAAAAACGGACCTGAAGGATCTGACTTTTGCCGAAATCAAGGCGGAACTCGAGAGCTGGGGGGAGCCGGCTTATCGGGCCAAGCAGGTTTTTGAATGGGTTTATCAAAAGGGAGCGGAGTCGTTTGCGGCGATGACCGACCTGCCCAGGAGCCTGAGGGCGCGGCTCGATGAAATTCATTCCCTGCGTTCCCTCGAACTCGCCGGCGAACTGCGGTCAGAGGACGGGACGGCAAAACTCCTTTTCCGGCTGGAGGACGGCCGCCATATAGAGAGCGTCCTCATCCCGGCCGGCGGACGAAGGACGCTCTGCCTTTCCACCCAGGTCGGCTGCAAGTTTGCCTGCGCCTTCTGCGCCAGTGGGGCGGGCGGATTTGAACGGAATCTGCTTGCGTCGGAGATTCTCGGCCAAGTCCTTTTTCTCCGGGACAGGCTCGACGTCCGCTTGACCAACTTCGTCTTCATGGGGATGGGGGAGCCGCTCGACAACTATGACAATGTCGTCCAGGCCATCCTCATTATGAACTCGCCGGAGGGACTGGGCATCGCGGCCCGGCGGATGACGATTTCGACCGTCGGGATCATCCCGGCCATGGAGAAGCTCCAGGGTCTTGGACTCCAAATAAACCTCTCCATCTCGCTCCATGCGACGACGGATGAGCTTCGCTCCCGGCTCCTGCCCATCAACCGCAGGTACCCCTTAAAGGAGGTCATAAAAGCCGGCATCCGCTATGCCAAAGCGACGGGGCGGATGATAACCGTTGAATATATCCTGATCTCCGGCATCAATGATTCGGCGGCCGACGCCCGGCGCCTGGCGTCAACCGCCGGGACTCTCCGGGCGAAGGTCAACCTGATCCCCTGCAGTCCGGGCTGCGGACCGGGATATGAGCCGTCTTCCGGACAGAGGCAGTCGGATTTTCTCCAGGCCTTGGAAGCCGCGGGAATCGGAGCGACACTTCGCCGCTCCAAAGGGGGGGACATCCGGGCGGCCTGCGGCCAGCTGGCCGGCAAGGCCAGGCAAGCGCGCGCCCAGTCGGGTTTGCCGGCCGACCAGCAGTGATTTGAGATGGGAGAGGGTGACTATTTGGCGGCGCCGCCTGGGAAATGGACGTAGTCCTCGAGCAAAACGGTCCGGCCTTTCCGGCTCCAGGAGGCGCCGAGCTCCGAGGGGAGCGCGTTCTTGAGGAAGCATTCCCGGAGAACTTCATCCAATCCTGTCACCACAACGTCCCGGCTTCCCGGCTCTCCGCGCGACATGATGAGGTCCTGAGGAAACCCGAGGGGTTCGGGACAGGAATCCTGCGCACCATTAACGGCCAGGGTCAGTCCCAGCGAGGCTTCGAGACCGCAGCCAGGGAGAGTTCGGCCATTCGCGGAATCAATCGCCTCCCAGAGCTTCCGGAGGGGTTCACAATCGGGTGAGCCGTAGTTTTTTTCTCCCGTCGCAGAAGTACCCGTGATTTCTGCGCCGCGTCCCGCCCCGCCGATACAGCCGCGCTCAAATTCATAGGACATCACCGGACCGGAGTCGACGGAAACGGCATGGGAGACATAAAATAAAACCTCCACTCCGCCCCCGGTCAAGCAACGCAGGGCGGCCGTGTCGAAGTTCTCGATCTCGTGGGCGCGATAGAGTTCGGCCTCGATCCGGACCGGGAGGACGGCGCTCTCCCTTTCATCGCCCAGGACATAGAACATATTATGGAGGTCATGGGCCATAGCATTATTGACCGGGCTGTCCAGGATCCAACGGCCTGCGGCGTCCTTGACCTTTCCGGCCCAGTCGTTTCTCCGGTAATAGGCTTCGTTTCTCGGCCAGAGATAAAGGCACTTGAGGCGGCGAGGCCGGCCGTAATCTCCGGATTGGATATCCCCCTTTAGAGCCCGGATGGCGGTGCTGAACGACCACTGAAATCCCACGGCGACCCATCTTTTGTATTCCCTTTCGGCTTCCCTCATCCGATACATTTCCTGGATCGTGGCGGCAGCCGGTTTTTCGCAGAGCACCGCGCTTCCTCGGGAAAGAGCGAGGCAGGTCTGCCCGCAGTGGAATTGGATCGGCGAGGCGATGACAACCAGGTCGGCCCTTCGCCGTGCGTAGAACGCCTCCAGGGATTCGAAAACCGGTATTTCCCTCGCCCGGAGCTCCGCCAGATGGGGGCACCTCCGGGGCTGGGGGTCGACCGTCCCGGCCAGACGGAAGTCCCGCTTCTCTTTATTCTCAAGAAGGGCGCCGAGGTAGACAGCTCCCATGCCTCAGATTCCGGCGAGCACGATGGATACGGGTTTTCCCATCTCGGCTCAGTAACCGGCCCGCTTGTGGTATTCATCGATCATGGCCATGACATTTTCGTAGCGGCTGCCGACGGCGATGCTGTGGCTCGTCCCCAGGATAAACCGGCCCCCCTTCTTGGCGCAGGCCATCGCCCGCCTCACGTCCCGCCTCACTTCGTTCGGCGTCCCGGCCGTCAACTCTTCCAGCGACACGCCTCCCCAGAGGGCAAATCGCTCGCCGTGGCTTTTCTTCAGCCGGCAGAGGTCCATCCCCGCGGACTGCTGGATGGATTGCAGGCCGTCAATCCCGATCTCGACGAAAAAATCCAGGTAGGAATTGACGTTGCCGCAGCTGTGAAGGATGACTTTTTTACCGAAGTCCCGGCGAATTTTCGAGACCCGGGCACAGTTGGCTTCAAGAAAATACCGGCGGAACATCTCCGGGCCGACGAAGGGACCTGTTTTGTATCCAAAATCAGACGCCACGAGGACGGCGTCGGAGGCCGGATGGATGCGGACCGGGTCGGCCAGGTCCTGCTCGCGCCGCACCCGGGTGGTCGCGGCTTCGATGAGCTCCGGCCGTTCGACCAGAAAGTGCGAGGCCTTTTCCAGGCCGCCCGGAAGTACCAGGCCGGCGATCCCTCCCGAGGGCCCGCAGATGAATTTTTCATCCTTGAGAGCGTCGATCACGGACTCAAGGACGGCCCACGATCGGGACTCCCTTTCCGGCGCCTTTGGTTCCCCGCTGAAATCATCCAGGCTGAATGTCCTGGCCTCTTCGACCGGGTCTCGAACGCAAGTGATGTCTTCGGTCACAGCTGAGTGCTTGAATATCCGTCCGTATTTGTCTTCCCAGGTGGAGTCGTCGACCCTTCGCGGCGGGGAGTCATCGCCTTCCGGAGGGATTTCCCAGGTGGCCATCGGGAAGGTGACGATGTCCAGGTCGAGCCGGCGGTGGAGCTCGATGTGGTCGCGCCGGTAGCTCTCGGCCACTTCGTCGTGCCGGCCTTCCCAGAAGGCGATCTGAGACCTGGCCTTGGCCCGGAAATAGGTTTCGTGGCCGATGATTCGTTCGACCGTATCGAAATCGACCGCGAATTCGCCCCATGGCACCCGGTCCGGTATCCGTCCTTCGAGAGCCGCCAGAACGCGTTCCTTGGAGTTCATCAGGTTTTGCGCAGGGGCCTTTCCAGAAGGTCGAGTTCCCGGAAGGTCCGGGTGCGGGGATTGAAGGACAACGTCCTTATTTCAAACCCGGATAGGCTGATTTTTTTTCTCGCCTTGGCCCAGGGGAGGGAGAGGACTGCCGTCCGTTTTTCTCCGGTCGGTTCAAAAAGGCGGATGATGAGGTTTTCCCCTTTCTCGGCTTTCTTAAGCGCGGCGACCTCAATGGCCTCGTCGCTGAGCCGGATAAAGGGCTTAGGCTTTTTGCCTTTTCCCGCGGGGAAAAAGGCGAGGCAAAAGGGCTTCTCGTTTTTCGCCGTCGCCTCCCGGTCGACCGCGGTCAGCCGCGACTCCCGGTCCCCGCCGTTGATCCAGAACCGGAAAACCCTCTCGCCCTGGTCGATCCGCGGTACGTAGCGGTCCTGGGCGACCATGGGGCCGGCGGGCACCGGGTCGGCCGAGTAGGCGGCCGAACGAAGAAGCGACAGCCGCACCTCGCCGTCCGAGAAGTCCGAGCCGTAAATGCAGTCGTTGACGATCGTGAGCGTGGCCTCGTCTTTGTCGGAGACGGCGGCCACCCATTTCTGGGCGACGGCTTCGTCCCCGTCGGAGGGGAGGTCGGCTGCGCCATAGGCCGTCTGGCCGATATAGCGGGCCCTGGGGAAAAGAGTCGGGACCGAGAGCTTGAGCATTTTATCCTTTTCGGCCCAATGAACCCTCGCCTCCAGCTCGATCTCGGTTCCCCTCCTTGGCAGCATGTACCTCAGGAAGATAACGGACCGGCCGTAGGTCAAGACCGATTCGATGACCGTCCGGACAGTGCCGTCTTCGACGACCCTGACGGACCCGGCCGTTCCTGCCGTGATCCCGGAGACCCGGCTTCCTTCCTCTGGGGATGCCAGATCGAACCGTCCGGCGACCTCCCGGAACCGTCTGACGGTCATCCCCCAGGGGTCGGCGCTGTCATGGATAACAAGCGGCATGAAGGACCGCTCGGCCAGGAAATCGCGCCCGCCCGCCCGGTAGCGATCGACGAGTCCGGTCTCCGTGTTGATGAGGACTTCCAGCTCCTCGGTTCGGAAGCTCATTTTGCCTCCTTCCTCCCTGAGCTGAGGGGCGGGTTTTTCCATCCGTTTTTCCGGCCGGCAGATGAAGCGGTTGATCCGGCCGGGCTCGAGGTCGGCTGCAAAAACGACTTTTTTCCGCCATTCCACGTTGAGGTTGCTGGCCTCTTTTTCGGGCTGAGAGGGGAGGGGCCGGCCTTTCGAATAAACCTGGGGGAACTGGTATCCTCCGGCGACGTTGGTTTCGTAAGGCTGGAACTCGAAAGAGACGATGCCTCTGACCTTAAAAGGATGGGGGTTATAGGCGAATAGCGAAATCTCGCCCTCGGCCGGCGGCGGTTCGCTCCCTGCCAGGGCAAAGAAGGCCCGGGCCTTGACTCGGGAGAGAATCTCGACTCCGTGGTCCATCCTGCGGAGCGACGATTCCTCGGCCTGCGGGATCGCGGAACCGGGCAGGATATCATGAAACTGGCTGAAAGCGAGGTCGATTTGGGCTTCGCCGAGCTCCTCTTGGGGATACCGTATCAATCCCTGATAGGAAGCGGCCGAGGCCATCTTCTCGGCCAGGAACAAATCGTTTTCGAGGAGCCGATGCTTCTGTTTTACCCTGGCCATGGAGGTATAGCATCCGACCGCCCACGGGTTCATGTCCCTGGCGTGCCGGGGGAGGGAGGCCTTTTGCTTTGCCAGGTTTTCGAAATAGGCTTCGGGATGGGAATGGCGGATCTCGAAATCAGGCCGCTCCCCCACGAGCCGCTCAAGATCCTCCAGGTCGGTCCGGTAGGCGCCGCCGCCGTGATCCCCGACTCCCCAAAGGAGAAGGCTCGATTCGCGGTCCGGGTGGGCGGCCATCCAATCCAGCACTTTCTTTCTCGCTCCGCCCCCGGGGGAGTTATAATGGGCGGAGACGAGCGAAGCCATCACCTCCGAACCGTCGAACCCGACCCAGACGAATTCGTCGGCGGGAAGGCGTCCGTCACAGCGCCCGGGCCGGCAGAAGATGTAGGAGTCGTAGCCCGACTTGGCCAGGATCTGGACCAATCCCCGGCTGTGCCCGAAGGGATCGAGGTTGGAGGCCGTGCGCACATCGACGCCGAATTTCTCCGCGAAATACTTGCGGCCTGCCAGGATCTGCCGGACAAACGATTCGCCGGAGGGCATGTTACAGTCGGGCTGGATGAACCACCCGCCGAGGATGTGCCATCTCTTTTCTCTGACCAGGCGCCGGATCTTCTGAAAGAGCGCCGGATCATACTCCTCGACCCAGCGGTAGAGAACCGCCTCGTTATGGTTGAAGACGTAGCCCGGGAATTCCTCGCAGAGGGAAACGGCCGTCCGGAATGTCGACAGGGCTTCGCCCGCGCCCTCCTCCCAGTCCCACAGCCAGACGGGGTCAAGGTGGGCGTTGCAGACGAGATGGATGGTCTTTGGGGTCATGCGGTTTCTCCTTGACCGGGGCGCAAGGGCTTTCACTTCCATCGGATTCCTATTATAATGCCCGCTTCCGCAGGCTTCAAACGGTCTAAAATACCACCCTCAGGTGTTTTCTTGTGAGACGCACCACTGGGCGTTTTATTCGGTGGGGGATGTCCGGCAGGTGAGCCGGGGGTTTTCCCGGTCCGCTAACCCGCTCGCCGGGCTGCCGGACGCTGAGGAGGAAAGGACCGGGGCGGGTTCCTTTTACATTTTGGTGGAAGCGGCGGAGGCGACGTCGGAGCTCTCGTCCTCGTCCTCGAGCTCGCTCTCGACGCCCAGAAGCTTAGCCGTCCCTTCGTAGATCATCCGGTAGGATTTCTTGGATTCCTGGAGCTCGGCGAGTTTTTCCCGGACTTTCTGGAGTTCCTTCTCAATCAGCGCGTCCACCCCTTCGAGTTGCCTCTTGGCCTCCTGCATCGTCTTCTTGTAAAGGTCTTCCTGTTCCTTGCTGAGGGCCATTCCTTCACTCCTTTAAAGATATTTCATCGGTTCGGCGTTTGACTCAATTTAAAATTGATGTCGATCGGCTTCCAAACCCGGACCGGGATCCCGTCCTTTTCCGCCGGCCGGAACTTCCACTGCCGGACCGCCGTCTCGGCCGACTTCTCGAAGCCGTATCCCCCCTTGATCCCCTTGAGAATCTCCGTCCGGAGGACATCTCCGGTCTCCGAGATCAGGGCGTTCACCGTGATCGTTCCGCTGATGCCCATGTTGAAGGCCTGGAGGGGATATTTCGGGTCGACCCTTTTGATGAGGGTGGGGGGAATACTGACCTTGTCGAGATCCATCAGGTCGCCCGGGCTGACCTTTGCTTCCACGGCCTTTTCAGACGGAGCGGCCTCCGGCTGCTGCTGGACCGGCGCCGGCGTCTCGGCCGGGGGCTTGATCTCTTCGATCGGGATTGACGCCTGCTCTTTGACGGTTTCTGAATTCCCTAAGTTCGAGGAAAGCTGCAGCTCGAGGCCAACCGGCTGGCTTTCGGTCGGGAGGGCCGGCTGGATTCGATTGACGATCTCCGACGGGTCGGTCTGTTCGGCGGACCTGGTAGCCGACATCTTCGGGTCCGGCCTGGACTCGTTGGGTTTGGCCGCCGCGGGACTCTGGACCTCTTCCCGCCTGAGAGAGAACTCGCTCGGCAGGGATGGACTGAGGGAGGAGACCATTTGGGGGGCGGCCTCCTTGGGCTTTTTTGATTTGATGACCAGGAACGTCGATCCGGCCACGACCAGTATGGCCGCCGCCACCCCGCCGATCAGGGCGAGAGGCGGCTTCTTTCTCGCCGGCTCTGCATACTCGTCGAAGAAGGCTTTCTTTTTTTCAAAGGGCGCTTTTTCCGGCTCGTAAGCGATCCTCATCGGCGCGGGCGGGCTCTTCTCGATATCGAGAGGGATTTTGTCGATCTCGATGAGTGTCTGGTCGATTCCGAACGGCTCCTTGGGGGCGTGGATGGGTGCCCGAGCCGAGGGAGGGGGGATGTTGTTCCCGGTCTTGTCCTGGAGAGGGATCCTCTCTCTAATCTCCTTGGCGATGGAGATCTTTTCCTTCTTTTCCAGCTTGGGTTCGGGTTTGAAAATGGGGATGGGCTTGATAGCAGGCTCCGGCTTCTTCTTTTTATCGTCCAGCCCCAATCCTCCGATGGCGCCCTTGAGCAGGGCTTCGATATCGCCATCGACGCCGGCCTTGGCTTCCTTCTTTTCCTTGGAGATTTCCTTGGCGGGTTCTTTTTTCCGGGCCGGCGCCGCTAGGCCGGCAACAACCGCCTGGAGCTCTTTCTCGATTTCGCCCAGGCCGAAATCCGCCTTGGGCCCATGTGGAGCCGGGTGCGGCTTCAGATGGCCCCAGTCGGCGGCGACCGACGGGGCCGCGCTCTTGGCCGGCGGGGGGGAAGGCTTTTTCTGTTCATCGGCCGAGGGCTCCGGCATCGGCGCCTTCTCTTCCATACCGTTGACCAGAATGTTGAGCATCTTGGACCGGAGTTCGTCCTTATCCCAGGGTTTCGTGAAAAAAGCGGAGGCGCCGTACACCTGAAGAGCCTCCATCTTGCAGGAGGGCTCCCGGTAGATGCCGGTCACGACGATAATCGGGGTCTTTTTCACGGGGTCCTGGTTAATCCTTTTCATCAGCTCGAACCCGTGGAGCTTGGGGAGCATCGGCTCGATGAAGACCAGGTCGAAGTCCTCGGCCTTGAATTTTTCGTAGCCGCTGAGGCCGTCCATGGCCGTCACGGCCTGGAATCCTTCTTCGAAAACGAGGTTCGACAAGGCGATGAGCGATTCCTCGTCGAAATCCACCACCAAGATCTTCTTGTCTTTCATCGGTCTACCTAAAGCCGTCGGATTTTATTCATCCCGGTTTAGTCCTTGCCGAAACGGCTGCCTTCCCGTCGACAGGGCAATTGTGGAGGGGAGGAAAAGAGGGGTCAATCACCCTTTGGGGTGAATTGCTGGATGAAATTGTTTCCCCTGGAAGGTTGAGGGCAAAAAATTGGGGCATTTCCTTGACAGGAGAGAGCGGCGGGGCGTATTTTCATACCGCCTTGACTTCGAAAGAGAGGGTGCGGCTGGCCATGGGCGCGGGCGTCCCGGACCGCGTTCCCGTGATGTGCCAGATGAGCATCGGCCACATGCTGCTTCAGACCGGACGTTCCGCGGCGGCTTTCTGGAATTCGGCCGAGACATTTGTCGAAGGGCTGCTGGCCCTGCGGAGGTTGTATCGATTCGACGGCCTCCTTGTCAGCCTCCACGGACACTCGCCGGAATGGGAAAAGGGGGTCGTCCGCGCGGCGCGGGACGAGGCCGGAGAGGTCGTCCATTGGAGGAATGGAGACGCGACAATATACCCTCCCGACGATCTGCCCCGGCATGTCCCGGCCGCCGAACGGAAGGTCCCGTCCCTGGACGGCTTCGACCCGGCCTCGATTCCCGAAGAGATCGATTTTATCCCCGTCTCCCAAGGCCTCGATTTCCCGATCGACCCCGAACATCGTTTTGACAGCATCGACCTCGTCGTCGCCTCATCCGGCCGCGAGCATTCGGTTCATGGAGAAGTGACTTCTCCGTTCGACTACTACCTTCGCCTTTTCGGACATAGCCAGGCGCTCATCGGACTCGTCGATTTTCCGGATGCCGCCCTGGGAGTCTTGGACCGCTACACGGAAGGGATCATCCGGCTGGCCCGCGGTATGATCGCCCGCGGGGTTGACGCCGTCAAGGTATCTTCCCCGTATGCCGGCTCGGGTTTTATCTCGCCGCCGTTCTACCGGAAATTCGTCCTGCCGTTTGAGACCCGGATCGCCCGGGCCGCGCGCGATATGGGAGTTCCGGCCTACATCCACACTTGCGGGAAGGTGGGCGACAGGCTAGAGATGATGGCCGAAGCCGGTTTCGCCGGCGTCGAATGCCTGGACCCGCCCCCTCTCGGAGACGTCGAACTCCAGGAGGCCAAGCGCCGGGTCGGGAGCCTGATGTTCATCAAAGGAAATCTTGATCCCGTCCATGTGCTTCTCAATGTCGACGTGGAGAGGGTGCGTCAGGCGGCCAGGTCCGCGGTCGAAGCCGGGAAACCGGGAGGCGGCTACATCCTGAGCACGGCCTGCTCGATCGCTCCCCGCACGCCGCGCCAGAACATCCGGGCCCTGGCCGACATCGCCGAGGAACTCGGCCGATATTAGGGGGCGAGCCGCATCTTTTCTGCGGTTCTGGTAAAATTGAAGATCATGGTCACCATAAGGGAAATCCGGGCGAAAAGCATCCTCAATAAATCCAAGATCCATGACTACTGCCTCAATCCCTACACCGGCTGCCAGGTGAACTGCCGCTACTGCTATGCCCGTCTTTTCATGAGGCGCTATTCCGGACACAAGGAGCCTTGGGGCGCGTTTGTGGACGTCAAAATCAACGCTCCCGAGCTTCTGCGAAAGCAGGTCGCCCGGGCGAAGAAAGGAACGGTCTGGCTTTCTTCCGTCTGCGACCCCTACCAGCCCCTCGAGGAAAAGTATCGTCTGACTCGGCAGTGCCTGGCCATCCTGGCCGAGTCCGGGTTCCCCGTCAATCTCCAGACGAAGATGGCCCTCGTCTTGCGCGACCTTGACATCATCGAGAGTTTCGACGAGATCGAGGTGGGCATGACGCTGACCACGGATGACGAACGGATCGCCCGGATGTTCGAGCCCGGGGCTTCGCCGGTCGGCGAGCGGATCGCCGCCCTCGAAAAGATCCATTCCCGCGGGATCCGAACCTTTGCCTTCGTGGGTCCGTTGCTTCCCGGAGGGCCGGAGGGAATCATCTCCGCCCTGGCCGGCCGGGTGGACAAGATCCTGGTGGACCGGATGAACTACCTGGAGACCGTCATCGGGGTTTACCAGAAGCTCGGCCTCACCGAGGCGTCCACCGACGAATTCTTCCGCCGCCAGGCCCAGCGGATCGCCCGGGAATCGGCCAAGCGCGGCCTCCCTTGTGAGGTCCTTTTCTGATATAATCTCCGGCATGACTCACGAAATCGACGAGGCCGTCCGGCCGAAGGTCGTCCCCCCTCTTCATCCCGAGATTATCCCCGCCGCCCTCTGGAATAAAGCCTACCGGTCCGCGGCAGCCGTCGATAGCCGAAGCATCCCTCTTGTCGTCGGCCTGGAGAGGACGGACGGCTCGGTCTCCCGCTTCGAAACCGCCGTTTTCCCATCGGGAAACCCGAAT
>Ga0113563_10000711_pt1 | contig 16976 bp, 19 predicted proteins | sample Mud3Dept3metaG_FD_80117 | JGI IMG/M metagenome (GOLD analysis project Ga0113563, IMG submission 80117) | Freshwater wetland microbial communities from Ohio, USA, analyzing the effect of biotic and abiotic controls - Mud 3 Core 4 Depth 3... | ecosystem: Environmental > Aquatic > Freshwater >...
GCCAGCAAACCATTCCCGGGAAAAACCGGATTCAGGGACAGTCCGGCAATAAATTCATCATCCCCTGTTCGCGGAGCCTGGTCTGTGCGTTGACGCGCTTAAGGCGGCCTAACGGAATGAGCGAACTGCCGCGTTCAAAACCAGCTTTGAAATTGGCAAGCAAGTCGCAGCGAAATCCAGGACTAATGTGGCCCCAACGCCCCGCCGTGCGTGGACAACGCTTCGGGACAGCGCCATGGCAGCGTGTAGCCGTTTGCGGGGTCATCAATAGCGTCCACCACGATTACCGGCGCTGACGATCTGACTGCTCCGAATATCGTGGCAAATGAAACGTCGGCAGCGTCCCGTCCAGTGCCCAGCCGGACGAGACCCATTGGCGGGGAGACGCCGGTGGGCTCGAACAAATACCAACGGTCGCCAAGAAAAACCTCGACATAAGCGTGAAAATCAGGCGGCCCCATTGCCGGATCCGCACCGTAATCCAGACCGGTGACGAAACGCGCCGGGATATTGACCGCGCGGCACAGCGCAATCATCAGATGGGCAAAATCCCGGCAAACGCCGGCCTGCTCGGTAATGGTGTCCACCGCCGAGGTGCTGCTGTTCGAACTGCCCGACAGGAATGTCGTTCGCTGGCGCACCCAGTCCTGGATCGCCTGCACCCTCCAGTAGCCCTGCCGCAAGTGGCCAAATTCCCGGGTCGCGAACTTGTACAACCGATCGGATTGACAATAGCGGCTCGGATAAATGTATGGCAGCACCTCGGGCGGCAATTGTGCGATCGGCACTTCTTCGAGGCGCCCGGGCGACTCGAAGTGATGTGCAATGTCTACGGTCGCGTCATAGCGCAGAACCAGTGTTCCGACATTGGCTTGCAGCCGCATATAACGACTGCCGGATGCCGGATCGGCATAAATGACTGGCAGCAGATTCTGGCTGAGATCCAGTCGCTCGGTAACCACTGTTTGACGGGGTGTTTGCGCGGCGTGGATGTTGAATATGAAATCGGCCGGATAGTCAGCGACTTCATAATTCAACTCAATATGAAACTTCATCCTCACCATCTCGCGCCTCGCTCTCCTGCCTGGTCGATTGCCTGGAACACGGACAGAATGTCCGGGCCTTTTACCGAGCCGGCGGTTTCAAAGGAAAGTTTGTACCGAAGATCGGGGGCGTGGCAAGTCACATGCGCGTTCAGGGATGCGGCACAAAGTGCCGACTTCAGTTTTCGCGGAAGACGGGCAGCCGCCCGGCGACGATTGACATTAGCCATGACGGCTCCTGCAACGATACCCTGTGCCGTCATGTACAAAAAAAACTGCCCCCGGGAATACTACCGTGTCTGGCTATGGCCGAATATCCCGGCGATTTGCACATTGGCCGATCTCCCAAAAAAAAGCCCGGTAACGACGTTGCCGTTCCGGGCCAATCACTGCAGGCACCCATCAGGGAGGTGGGAATGAGCGCCTGCGGTAATATTGCTTCGGCAAAAACTTTCGCTCCGTACGATACCGTACATAAACACAGGGATTTTTCAGTCCCCAGACGACCCAAACCGACGGCCGAGGACCGGCGCAACGCTACTTTTTGATGCTCATTTCACTGGCGACGCCCTGCACGCCCTCGACTGTGCGGGTGACTTCAATCACGCGCTCGATCTGCGCCTGACTGTCAACGAAGCCGCTCAGCTGGACCACACCCTTGCTGGTCACCACGGCAACATCCGCACTTTTGACACTTGGATCGGACAACAAGGCGGATTTAACCCTGGTGGTGACAATACTGTCGTCCACTTTATTGCCGACCGTAGTCGCACCGTCCTTGAGAGTCATGCCGTTTTCCGTGCCTTTGACCCCCTCCACCGCACGCGCAACCTCGATGGCACGATCAACCTGGGCCTGATTGTCGACAAAGCCGCTGAGCTGAACCATGCCCTTTCGTGTTTCGACCTTGATATCGAATCCTTTGACGAACTCGTCGGCGAGCAGCGCGGATTTCACCTTTGTCGTCAACACGGTGTCGTCGATTTCAGTGCCTATAGTGGTCGAGGCAGGCGCCTGGGCTTTTGCAGGAACTGCTTCCTGGCGATTACAGCCGGTCACGAGAACGGTCATGCTCGCCATGAGCGTCATGCCGAGGGCCAGACGATAGAGACGGATGCTCATGGGAATTTTCTCCTGTTGTGCGTTGGCGATTTCGCGGCGAAACGGTAATGGCACCGGTGAAGGCCGCTGCGCGATGTGAAAATTATCACCGCATTGTCACCCACAATCTGTACGCTTACGCACATAGGCGCGGGTATTGGACTGATCCTGTCTCCGTGCCGCCGCCCGGAACTACTTGCCGAGCAATTCCCCGACCGACCTGAGCGACTCGACCCGATCACAGATCACCTTGGCAATCGCCACTATGGGGGCGCCCAGCAGCAGGCCCGCGACACCCCACAGCCAACCGAACAACAGCAGCGCGATGAACAATACCGCAGCGTTCACCCCCGCGTAGCGGCTTTGCAGCCAGGTCATCAACACCAGCCCGATTGCACTCGCCACCAGCAGCGCCACGCCCGCGACGGCCAACGCATGAGGCAAAGTGCCAAACTGGAGGAATCCGGCCACACCCGCGGCAATCGCCACCACTACCGCACCCAGGTAGGGAATGAAGTGCAGTACGCCGGCGAATACGCCCCAGATGCCCGCATCCTCCAGCCCCAACGCCTCGAATGCGAGCCAGGTGCAGACCCCAATCAGCGCGTTCGAGGCCAGGGTCGCGAACAGGTAGCGCTGCACCTGAATGTCTATTTCCCCGAGTATGTGCAGGGCGTCTTTCTTGTGCGACAGCGAAGGGCCGACAAACTGCACCAGCTTGCGCCGGAAGTGATCGCCCGACGCCAGCAGAAAGTAGGTGAGCAGCAGCACGATCGGCGTTTGTGCGACCACCAATATCAGCAGCGCCGACTGTTCGAGCGCATAGTCGCGTAACCACGCGGTGGAGTCCGCTACCGGTGGGCGCGATGCACGCGTACCCGGCTTCTGGCCCGCATCGCTGGCAGCGCCCTGCAGCTCGTTGGCGGCTTCCTGCACATTCTGTAATGCAGTCGGCGTGGCCGTCCGCGGGGAGCTCAGGTGCTGGCGCAGCTTGCGCGCGGCGTCCGGCAGTCTCTCTATCATTGCCGAGGCTTCGTCGCTCAGGGCATAAGTCATCCAGAATCCACCTCCGATCAGCACCGCCAGGACCAGCGCCGCTGCAACGGCCCGGGGCATGTGTAAGTCCTGCAGCCAGTCGACTACCGGCCGCAGCGTATAGCTGCCGAGAATGCCGATCAGCAACGGCACGAAAAACGCGCGGGCAAAATAAAGCGCGGCGACAACCGCGATGACCACGAGCACTCCAACGGCGACATTGATGCGCGCGTAGCCGGATGTGCGTTGCAAAGCGGTCGCCAGATCCGCGCCCGTAACGGCAGTCGCCACTACCGTCGCGGGAACGGGATCGGTATCGCTATGATGCGGAGTTTTGGCGGGTTGCAAAGCAGGCCTCGTTGGCGGAATCTGCTGTTGGCGAAATCAATCGATACCGTTGGCACAGCAGACTATGACCGCCGCAACAAGGCCACTGCAGGCATTGTCCCTGCAACTGCGGTCCGGCTCTGTACGTGGGCAAACACAGCACGCCGGATAACCGGCGTGCAATAACAGGATTGCAGGGTGGCCGACTGTCTGCAACGAACCGGCCCCGGGACGACGGCGTGGCTGTGCCGCGCCTGCCCCGGCAATCACCTTCGCTGCGCTGCGGTGTAGAGCGGCATGACCGTCGGCAGCAACGATTGGATGGTCTGGACACGGCTGCTATCCGTCGGATGGCTGCTGAGGAACGCCGGGGGTTGCGAACCACTATTGGCATTGAGCATTTTCTGCCACAAGGTGACGCCGGCGCGCGGGTCATAACCGGCGCGTGCCGTGAGTTCCAGACCCATGCGGTCGGCCTCGTTCTCGTCGGTGCGGCTGAATCGCGTGGCGATGAGGGCCTGGTAGCCAATGTTGGCAATGTCAGCCGAGCCCTGCCCGAGTCCTAGCAAGGCGGTGCCAACACCGATTGCCGTCTGCGCAGCGATCGCCTGAGAAACCTGCTCGCGGGAATGTTCGCGCAGCGCATGCGACATCTCATGACCGATGACAACGGCGAGCTCGTCGTCGGTCAGATTGAGCTGTTTGGCCAGTCCGGTGTAAACCATGATCTTGCCGCCGGGCATGCAAAACGCATTGACTTGATCATCAGTGATGACGTTGACCTCCCAGTTCCAGCCCGGCGCATCGGCACGGAAAACCCGCGTCTGCGGTTCGAGGCGGCTCGCGATCGCATTTACGCGTTGCAGCAAGGCCCGATCCTGATTCAGCGTCCCCTTCGCGGCAGCCTCCGCTTTCAGCTTGGCATAGCTTTGCGCGGCCAGCTGGTCGAGTTCCTGGGCCGACACCAGCAGCAACTGCCTGCGGTCGCCGCCGACCGCACCGCCCGAGGTCGTCGTCTCGCACCCGGCGAGCATGGCCAGCGACGAGATGCAAAATAGGCTAACGACAAGTATTCTCGGAATAGACATATTTCCATCCTCAGTTGTATGGGTTCGGTCGCGCATGGATCCGCCGACCTCGAAGTGCCGTCACGCCAACCGCGCCCCGTCCGGGGTGGCCTGCCGCCATTTCAGCCGTATATCGTTTTGGACAAACTGCACACCCTTGACCCGACGCGCCAGATCGCCGACCGTCGTTTTTTCGTCTCCGGACATGACGAAGCCGCTCAGTTGTACCGTTCCCTTAAACACTGCGATCTTGAGTCTGGAGATTATCGGGCCCGGTTCGTTGAGAATCGCTGCTTTCACCCGAGCCGCAATACCGGCATCATCGGCGTACTCGTCGGCCCCATCGGCCGCAAGCGCGGGAGTGCTCCTCGCAACAGCCAGCACCCGGATGGCGGCGAGCAATGCGACGAACCGTTTGGGGGGTCTCATGTTTGGACTCTATAATCAAAAACATGGCCCGGATAACCGCAGATCATGCCGTTGTGGAACATCCTGCTCGACCATGCAGTCAGCAGGATGGACTCGCTTAAATGCGGCCCAACAGCAGCAGAATCAGCAGCACGATCACAATCAGGCCCAGAGCGCCGCTCGGGCCGTAGCCCCATCCCCTGCTGTGCGGCCACGCGGGAATCACGCCGAGCAGGACAAGCACGAGGATGATCAGTAATATCATGCCTATCGACATGCGAACTCCTTTCACCTGGATCGATGCTGCCGGCGCAGCGCACTGCGCCCAGAAAGCAGGATCGTTGCAGCAATTATCATTGTTCGCCTCACCAGTCTCTGTACGCTCGCGTACATACCGGATATCGGATCTGATCCAGTGTGTGCTTTATCTATGAATCCCTTGTCGTTGGCACCCGCTGCAATTGCTCAGCCGACCCCTGGAACCGTCGCGTTGTCAGGACATTGGACTGCGCTGGGCATCGACGCTATTGACCGAACACTGGATACGCTTGTCGTGCCCCCGAACACTGCGATCGTCCTCGACGGCAGCGGCATCGAGGGCCTCGACACGGCCGGCATCTGGATATTGCAGAAACTGCTGCAACGCCTGCGTAACGACGGGCATGCCGTGCAATTTCTGGGCTGGACTCCGCGTTTTTCGCGATTGCTGGCCCTTGGCGCTGCGCAGCGCAACGCACCGCCACCGGCGACGTCTCGTCCCGGCGCACTGGCCAGAATCGGGCGGGACAGCGCAGCGGTCGGCGAAGAGGCGCGCGCACTCCTCGCCTTCATCGGCGAGAGTGCGGCCGCGCTGGCCGGCAGCATCGCACGCCCCGCGCGCATCCGCTGGCGCCCTGTCCTGTACAACATCCAGAGCGCTGGCTTCAGAGCACTGCCGATTGTCGGCCTGCTGTCCTTTCTGCTGGGCATCGTCGTCGCCTACCAGGGTGCAGACACCCTCCGCCGCTACGGCGCGAACATTTACGTGGCCGATCTGGTCGGCCTGTCGATGCTGCGGGAATTTGCGCCGCTGATCACCGCCATTATCGTGGCCGGACGCTCGGGCTCGGCCTACGCGGCCCAGATCGGCACCATGCAGGTCACCGAGGAGATTGACGCCATGCGCACCATCGGCATCGCGCCCCTGGAGCTGCTGGTGCTGCCGAAAATCATTGCGCTGCTGATCGCCATGCCGTTGCTGACGGTGTACGCCGACATGCTCGGCGTGTTTGGCGGGATGATCATGGCGAGAGCGCAGCTCGGGGTCGATTTCGGCGTTTTTTTCGACCGCCTGACCTATGCCGCCGACCTCTCCACCTATCTGGTCGGCATCAGCAAGGCGCCGGTGTTTGCGCTGATCATCGCGGTGACTGGCTGTTTCCAGGGTTTTCGCACCCAGGGTAGCGCCGCCAGCGTCGGTCGCCAGACCACGCGCAGTGTCGTGCAGGCGATCTTCCTGGTAATCGTCGCCGACGCCCTGTTTTCGGTCGCGTTCAGCATTCTGGGCATTTGACATGCCGTCCGATGCCACAGTGATCTCGCTCCGCGGTGTATCAACGCGATTTGGCGAGCACGTTGTACATGCCAACATCGATCTTGAAGTGCGGCGGGCGGAAATTTTCGCCATCGTCGGTGGCAGCGGCTCCGGCAAGTCGGTGCTGCTGCGCGAAATGATCCTGCTCCATCAACCCGACTCCGGCACGATACAGGTGCTCGGCGCCGACATTCATGCACTTGGGGAAGACGGGGCGCGCGCACTACGCCGCCGCTGGGGCGTGATGTTCCAGCACGGCGGCCTGTTCGGTTCGCTCAATGTGCTGGAGAATATCGGCCTGCCGCTGCGTGAGCACACCCGCCTCAGCGATGCGATGATCGACGAAATCGCGACGTTGAAAATCGCCCTGACCGGACTCGAGCCCGGGATCGCAACAAAGTATCCGGCCGAGTTGAGCGGGGGCATGCTCAAGCGCGCATCACTCGCCCGTGCGCTGGCGCTCGATCCCGAATTGCTGTTTCTCGATGAGCCGACTACCGGACTCGATCCCGCCAGCGCAAGCGGTGTCGACGAACTGGTGATCAAACTGCGCGACCAATTCGGCCTGACCATTGTCATGGTCACGCACGACGTCGACTTGCTGTGGCAGGTCGCCGACCGTGTCGCTGTGCTTGGCGACGGCACGATACAGGGCGTGGGTTCCATGGACGAACTGTCGCATCTCGACCTGCCTCTGGTACGGCAGTTTTTTGAGGGGCCACGCGGCAGGGCGAGACAACAGCAGCCGCACGAAAACCAGCAGGAGCAGGCATGGAAACCAAAGTGAACTACGCTGCAGTCGGCGCGTTCGTAGTGGTGCTGGGCGTCGCCTTCGTCGTCGGGTTGCTCTGGTTGGTCAGTGGCGGAGCCTTCCAGAAAAAATACGACCTTTACCTGGCGATCGCCAATGAATCGGTGGCCGGTCTCACGCTCAACGCGCCGGTCAAATACACTGGCGTCGATGTCGGCAAGGTTCAGGACATGCAGCTCGCCCCCGGCAACCCCGAGCAAGTGCGGCTCGTTTTCGCGATCGAACACGGCACCCCGATCAAGGAGGATACCGTGGCGGTACTGAAAACGCAGGGACTGACCGGTATCGCTTATGTGGAACTGAGCGGCGGCAGCCGCGATTCACCGCCGCTGCGCGCCACTGTGGCTGGCGAACTGCCCGAGATCAATACCAAGCCATCGCTTTCCGCCCGGCTGGAAAACCTGCTCACCACGTTGCTCGCCAAGCTCGACAGTACTTCGGGCAGTATCAACGATTTGCTCAGCGATGAAAACAAGAAGGCAATCAAAAGCGCGCTGGCCGACATCGCCGCCATGGCACACACGCTCGCCGCGCGCAAGGACTCGATCGACGCCGGCATCGCAAGTGCCACGCGCACTTTCGAAAACAGCGCCCGCGTGACCGCCGAACTCGGTCCGGTCCTGGACCGCATTGGCCGCAGCGCAGACGCGGTGCGCAAGATGGGCGACGAGGCTGCGCGGGCCAGCGCCAGCGCCGAAAAAACGGTCGACTCGGTGGGCGCGGACATCAAACGGTTCACCGCCGATACCCTGCCGGAACTGCAGCAGCTGCTCGGCGAAATGACCGTCCTCAGCGGATCGCTGCGCCGCCTGATCGAGGAAACCGAGCGCAATCCGCGTGGCTTCCTGTTCGGCCGCAGTGCTGCGCCGGACGGGCCGGGGGAACGACCCGTAGAGAGAAAACAAAATGAAAACAATTAGTTATATTATATTGTCAGCACAGTGGCGCAGGCTGGGAGCCGGCAGTTTGTGTCTCATGCTCGTCGGCGGTTGCGGGTCACTGGGCCCGGCGGCCGCGCCGCAATCGCCTGCTTTCTATGCACTCGACAATGCGCGCCGCGCCGCTCCCGCCGCTGATGTTGTCGGACGCACATTGCCAACCGGGGCACCGACCCTGGTGGTCAGCGCGCCCCGGGCCGCAGCCGGCTTTGACAGCCAGCACATCATTTACGTGCGCCAGGCCCACCAGCTGGAATATTTTGCGCGCAGCGAATGGGTAGACACGCCGGCGCGCATGCTCTCGCCCTTGATCGTCACAGCCATCGAGGAAAGCGGCGCCTTCGGCGCCGTGGTACTGGCGTCGGGCTCGGCAAGCGGCGACCTGCGTCTGGACACCGAGGTTCTGCAACTGCAGCACGAATTCGGTTTGCGGCCGAGCCGTGTGCGGTTTGTGCTGCGCGCCTCTCTCGTGGAAGGCACCTCGCGCCGGGTAATCGCCTCGCGCGACTTCAGCGCAGTGGTAACAGCGCCGAGCGACGATCCCTACGGCGGCGTGGTCGCCGCGAACCAGGCAGTGCGCACCGTGCTTGAAGAACTCGCCGCCTACTGTACCAAGACAACGGCAGGCTGGGCGCCCGGGCGCAGCGAAGGCCACTTCAGGCCTGCAGCGAGCCGCTCTAAAGCAGCCGCCCCCACACCCTAGCCGTCAACTCTTTGAACCGGAGCAGCAGCGAGCGGCGCTCCCAGCTCGCGAGTTCGATCGCATCCGACGCCGCGATGTCCCGCGCAAACGCCGCCTTCATCTGCTGCGCGAAGTCACGCCCCAGGATCACCGCATTGATTTCATCATTGTCCAGTGCACTGCGCCAATCGAGGTTGCTGGAGCCGACACAGGACCAGACGTCGTCGACAATCGCGGTTTTTACATGCAGCAGCGCGCCGCGCCGCTCATAAATCTTCACGCCGCCCTCCAGCAACTCCGAGTAATATGAGCGGCCCGCGTGAAAAACCACCGCCGAATCCGAAAAGCCAGGCAGGATCAGCCGGACGTCGACACCGCGGGCGGCGGCATCGATCAACGCCTTGATCAACTGCGGGTCAGGCACAAAGTAGGCGTTGGCAATGTACACCTGCTTGTCAGCGTTGGTAATCGCCGAAATCAGCGTCAGATAGATCAGGCTGTAGGGATCGTCCGGCGTACTGCCGATCGCGCGAACGATATCCTTGCCCTGCGGCGCGACCTCCGGAAAATAGTTCATCCGGGCGAGCGGCTTGCCCTGCTGCGTCTCCCAGGTCTGCATGAACAGCTTCTGGAATTCACCGACCACCGGCCCATCGATCTGAATATCGGTATCGCGCCAGCCGGTGTTCGGGTCCACCGGCCCCTTACTGCCGCCGATGGCAGATCCGCTCGAATATACGCTGCTGATATTGATGCCGCCAATGAATGCCGTGCGCCCATCCACTACCAGCAGTTTGCGGTGATCGCGGTGATTGAGCGTCCACGGATTCTTCACGGTCAGCGGATTGACCGGATTGAATTCGAGCACCGCGATGCCGCCCTGGGCCAGGCGATCGAAGTAGGTTCGCGGCGTGCCCAGTGCGCCGACGCTGTCATAAATGAGGTTGACCTGGACGCCCTGTGCCTGTCGCTCGAGCAGCAGGTCCGCGAATTGGCGCCCCACCTCATCGTCTTCGATAATGTAGGACTCGATATTGATATGGTCCCGGGCACTGCGAATGGCAGCGAACATGGCCTGGTAGGTGGCCGGACCGTCTTCCATCAACGTGACCTTGTTGCCGACCACGAGCGGACTGCCGACAATTTCCTGTTCCAGTGCAATCTGCTTGTCCAGCATGTCCAGGTCACCGGACCCGCGCTTGAGGGCCGCCACGATGGCGGCGTTTTGCTTTACCGATAGCGGTCCGCGAGCGCTTTCAAACCGCGCCGCCTGCGTGACGTAGCGATCGGTCAGAAACTCGGTGTCGGGCAACGCCGCACAACCGGCCGTGATCAACAGACTGCAGGCCATCACGATAGTTACAAGGCGGTTCATTCGCATGGAGTTACCTGCGCAGGCCGTGGCATTGCGCAAAAAGGTATGCCTGTTTTCAATAATACCCCAAGGCAGGATTGTTGCCTGATGTGGTGACGGAACACGGGAAACGCCCTGTCACAATGTGGGCTGGCGTACAAAGCAGACGGCGTTTGCAGAGAATGCTCGAACTCGTTGACGAATTGTTTGCGCGGTCGACGCCACCTACGACCGCGACCGGGTATATCTGGCCGTACGTGCGATAGCGTACGGACCGGGGACTAGCACGCGGCGAAGATGCTGCTATCACAAGAGAAGAATTGAAGTGAAGCCGGATCAAATTGAAGGTCATTGGAAACAATTTGAAGGCTACGCAAAGGAACAGCGGAGCACGCTGACCGATGAGTCCACGGCGGACCTGGAACGGGCGCAAAAGCGGGCAATTTCGCCCATGCGGCGCCGAGACATGCAGCACATAAAGGAATAATTGTGAACAAATTCAGAATCAACACCGTCGTTTTTGCGATCAGCCTTGCATTCAGTGCCGGTGCACTGGCGCAAACCATGAGCAAAGATCAGTACAACGCAGGAAAGGACAGCATTGCTGCCGAGTTCAAGACGGCCAAGTCGGCCTGTGGTTCACTCTCCGGCAACGCAAATGACATCTGCACGGCGGAGGCCGGCGGTGCCCAGAAAGTCGCAAAAGCTGTGCTGGAAGCAAAGTACAAACCGTCCAGTGATGCGACCTACAAGGTTAGTCTTGCCAAGGCCGACGCAGCCTACGCGGTGGCCAAGGAGAAGTGCGACGACATGTCCGGCAACAAAAAAGACATTTGCGTGAAAGAGGCCAAGGCCGCCGAGACCGCGGCCGTCGCGGATGCCAAAGCACAGATGAAAACAACAGATGCGAACGAGGTTGCCAAGGAAAAGACGACGGCAGCGCTCACCAAAGCGAGCGAGAAAACCTCAGCGGCGCGGGAGGATGCCGCCAGCGACAAGCGTGATGCCGACTACGCGGTGGCCAAGGAGAAATGCGACAAGTTCGCCGCCGACGCCAAGAGTCGTTGTGTTGCGGAAGCAAAGGCGCGATTCGGGCAGTCGTAAGCCGTGATCGACCAGCCTGCCCAAGGCAGTCAACCAAAGCCCGCGACCATGGGCTGCGGTTGCGGTTCACCAATGTTCAGAAACACCAATCTCCAAGGAGACTTTTATGACCAGCATGCTTAAAGTAATTGAAGTGATTGCCGAGTCCAGCAAGAGTTGGGAAGATGCGGCGGGCATTGCAGTTGCCCGTGCGGGGAAAACGCTGAAAGGCATAAAATCAATATACATCAAAGATCTGCAGGCGAAAGTTGAGAACAACAAGATCGTAATGTACCGGGTCAACGCCAACATCAGTTTCGTGCTGGAGTGATCCTGCCGCCTAAGCGTCTTTTCACAGGTGCGGCAAAAAACCTATCGACAGTTCAAGTGGACAGACTGCAGCCGCCAGACTCCGATTACCGGGAATGACGGCGTTTCACCTTCAGGGATAAGCGCAGCCCTGACGTCGGCGCCGGATATCGAATCCGGCGCCTTCTGTGGCACCATCCATTTTTCGCCGCCTTGGCGAATCCCTACCCAGTCATAACCTCCGTATCGGCAGAGCCTGGTCGGCGGTACTTCGGCGCCTGGCGGATTGATCTGCAACGCCGCTCAGATGCCGCACATCAGGCCAGCGATCATCAGGACCGGGTTGCCCAGGCGCGCGCCAACACGCTAAGCGACCGAGCGGGATAGATGTTGTTGCCAACTACAGCGTTGGTCCGTTGCCACGTTACCCTTCGCACCGGATCCATTGGCAGGGCTTCGAGGACATTAACGATCCAGGCCCTGGTCGATAGGCTGATCGGCCGGCTGCGCAAAAACGGCCGGTACTGCCGGTGCGACTTTGCCTCACTGTGCTGATGCACAAACCGGCAGCATCAGCAGCAACATGCGTCGTGAACCAGCTCGCGCAGTGCTGACATGACGGGCCTCAGTTAACCTCGGTATTGTGGGCCGCGGGTCCGTGCACAACCGGGACCAGACCGCCACCGGCGGCAAGAAAAGGAAAATGCGCCGGCTGCACCAGCCCGACGCATCGTTGATCCGCCATTACCATGGCGGGCCCGCGGACTTCCGGGACCGTCGTTACTTGAGCTGCATGTTATTCGTGACGCTGCTGACACCGCCGACATTTCGCGCAACCGCGACCGCGCGATTGATGTCCGCCTGGGAATTGACGAAGCCACTCAACTGCACCACGCCCTTGAAGGTTTCGACATTGATTTCAGCGGACTTCAGCGCAGGATCGTTGAATATCGCGGCCTTGGTCTTTGTCGTGATGACGGAATCATCAATATATTCCCCCGTGCCCGCGGTCGTGGAAGTTGACGCGCAACCCACAGAAAGCATCAAGGCAAGGACTGCAAAAAAAACGGAAAAGCGTTTAGGTGCATTCATGATCGTAATCTCCAGGTAAATTCAAAATTTCAAACCAACGACTGGCTGCCGGAGCGAACTGAGTCGCATGACAGTAGGTCATTGCCTAACGCAAATCCGTATTGGGCTTGGTGCCATTCATTTCGACATCGACCCGGCGGTCGGGCTGCAGACAGGCGATAACCCTGGCGCTCTTCGCTCCGCGGCAATCACCCGTCGTGGTGACCGGTTGCGTTTCGCCCTTGCCTTCCGCCGCGATGCGGCCGGCCTGGACGTTCCTGCTCACCAGATAATCCTTCACAGCGTGCGCGCGGCGCTCCGCAAGCTTCTGGTTGTACGCATTGCTGCCGAAGCGGTCGGTATGGCCGGTAGCAAGGATGGTGTCGTAAGTCGCGCCGTCGAGCTGGCGTACCAGCTCATCCAGCGCGGCTTTGCCCTCGGGCTTGAGCACCGACTGGTCGAATGCGAACAGCACATCGCCAGAGAAACTGATCTTCTGCGGCAGCGGTGGTTTCACCGGTGCGGCGACTGGCGCCACGGCAGGCGACGGCGAAGGAACCAATGCGGCGACCACCGGCGTGCGGGTCGGGTCGCACGGCTCAAGAGAGAGCGCCGGCGTCCAGTCACTGTCACGCCAGCACAGCCCCGTGCCGCTCATGACGATGTTGTTGCCGTAGGTATCAACCAGATAACCTTGACGCAGTGAATCCGGACCTGCGGCCGCGGCGGTCGCCGGAATCAGCGCAGTCGCTGCAATAGCCGCAATAACGAATCCTGCAACCGGTTTCATGAACCTTGTTCCTTGTTTGATCCAGCTCGGGGAAAAATTTGCGGGGCGGAAATCGCCATCGAAAGCCACTTCGCCGGACCATCCCGGCCTGATGTAACGCATTCATCCGTTCCACTACGCGTCACATGAGCAGAGATTACGTAGCGGGGGAAGAATGGTCTGTACGCTGTCGCACCAAGAGCGTGCACGACACATTCTCGGCAAAGCGCGTGCGGGATGTCCCGTGTCTGTGTGGCTAGTCCGAGCTAGCCGCAGAATGCGGCGACTCCAGTATCAAAACGATTGAAGCGCTGCTCGCCTTCGCCAGCCCGCTCGCGTAATCGCACCCCGCCTGTCGTTCATCGAATGAAGCGAGCGGATGCTCAAAATCCCCGGCATATACATCCCGTTGCCCATCGGCGCCATGCGCGACCAGCACGAACTGGCACTCCCCCGGGCGCCATGGCCGGGTCGGCACCGGTTGCAGCAGCATCACCCTTGCCATTGACGAGGCTCACCGTGAATACGCCCGACAGACGATGAAACAGGCCGGCGAAGTAATTCCTGATCATCGGAAAGTTCATCACGACCGCCGTCACATTACCGGCTGGACGTATTCCACCGGCGGTTACGTCGAAAAAAATCCCTGAGCTGACGCAGCGCCTCCTGCCTCGTGGTGCCATACAGTTCCTGCGCTTTTCCGGCACGCTGACCAGCTCTGCCGGCCACCACGTGCGGCCAGTCCCCCGTCAGGTGGCCCCATCGCTCGCGCACTTTCCCGCGCAGCTGCCGCCATTTACCCTCGATCTGATCGCGGTTCATGCAAGCAGTTTCCACACCGCGTCCGTACCGTTCTGTACGATAGCGAACAAATTGGCATATACTGGCGTCGCTACGCTTCTTACGTGCGGTTGTTTTTGTCCGAGCCGGGGAGCATCACCTTGAAACGCACTCCCAGCATCCATGCCGCATAATCCAAAGCAGAACCGACTGCTTGCCTCTTTACCGGAAGCAGACTTCCAGCATCTGTTGCCGCACCTGGAACTCTTCCAGCTGCCGCTCGGCGCATCGGTCTACGAGTCCGGCCGGCCCCAGAATCATGTCCATTTCCCCACCGACAGCATCGTGTCGCTGCTCTATGTCATGGAAAACGGCGCATCCACCGAGATCGCCGTTGTCGGGAACGAGGGCATCGTCGGGATCGCGTTGTTCATGGGCGGGGAAACCACGCCGAACCGGGCCGTGGTGCAGAGCGCAGGCCACGGCTACCGGGTTAAGGCGCATCTGCTGAAACTGGAGTTCGAGCGGCATGGCCCGATGCAGCGCCTGCTGTTGCGCTACACGCAGGCGCTGATCACCCAGATGACGCAGACTGCAGTATGCAATCGTCACCATAGCCTGGAGCAGCAGCTGTGCCGCTGGCTGCTGTTGAGCCTTGACCGACTGGCAGGCAATGAATTGCGCATGACCCAGGAACTGATCGCCAACATGCTGGGGGTACGCCGCGAGGGTGTCACCGAGGCCGCGGGCCGTCTGCAGGATGACGGACTGATCACTTACAGCCGCGGCCATATCACCGTGCTTGACCGTCCGGGTCTCGAGAAACGGTCGTGCGAATGCTACGCCGTGGTGAAGAAGGAATACGATCGCCTGTTGCCAAAAGAAATCGCAGCGTAGAACGCGTGGCGTGCAAGCCGGACGTGGCTTGAGTTGTAACCCTTACAGGCAAATGAAGGCCCTGTCCGATAACCCCACGGAACGGTCGGGAATATCCGGCCCGTTTTGTGAATTTAGCTGCGTATTCGCGGATTTTCGGGGCCAAATGCCGCCAGATATGCGCCAGATAGCGTCTCGGGCACGCAAAATCAGGCGAAAAACGCGGAATTGCTGTATCATCCACAGCCTTCCCACCCTTCCGACCGCGACGGCTTTCGACGCCAGCGCTGTCTCTACCCATTGTCACGAGGAGCATCGGATATGCAAGAAATCCTGGATTACCTGAAAAACAGCGGCGAGCGACTGGACTCCGAAATCGCTGCGGCGACCGGCATCTCCGTGGCGAATGTGCGCCAACGGGTGACGGCACTGCAGGCCCGCGGCGCCGTCATGGTGTGCCGCTCCATCCGCTACCAGGATGGCAAGGAGATCGAAGGCATTCTGTGCCGTGTGTCCGGTTACATCCCGCCGGCAGCGCCCGGCCGCAAGTCCAAAGCGCAGATGCCGCCAAAAAGCAATTCGATCGACTGACCGCAACCGCCCCTCCTGCAACCCGCCGCCACCGGCGGGTTTTTTATTGCCCGGGCAGCGGCATCGAACCCGCGGCGTGGCTCCGGCACGCCGGTCTTCCATGCCGATGCCGCTCCGCCCCCGCCCAGCGCGCCGCGGGGGGCATCACCTCCCTCCCTTGCGTTATCGCAACCCCGCATCGGCGTTGACCTGCGTCAAGCACGGCGCACCGGCACCACGCGACAATGCGATGCAGCCGGCGTAACACGCACCGGACCACTACGATGAGACTCTTCAGCACTACCGAGCGCTACGGCGCGCTGTCGATCACGATGCACTGGCTGATGCTGCTGCTGATGATTGCCGTCTATGCCAGCGCCGAACTGCGCGAGCTCTTCCCCAAGGGCGGCCTGCGCGACAACATGAAAATCTGGCACAACATGCTCGGCATGCTGGTGTTCATGCTGGTGTGGCTGCGACTCGCCGTCAATCTGATCGGCCCCGCGCCGGCGGTCAGGCCACCGATGGCGCGCTGGCAGGCGCGCGCAGCGCACTGGATGCACATGGCGCTCTATGCACTGATGACTTTCGCGCCGCTGCTCGGCTGGCTGTTGCTGAGCGCCGAGGGCAAGCCGGTGCCGTTTTTCGGCTACGAATTGCCCGCATTGATTGGCCCGAGCGATACCGTCGCCGACGTTGCGGAAGAGGTCCATGAATTCCTCGGCTCGGCGGGTTATGTGCTGATCGGCGCGCACGCACTCGCTGCGCTGTTCCACCACTATGTCATGCGCGACAACACGCTGCTGCGGATGCTGCCGCTGCGGTAACAGGCTCGGCGATCACCTTACCCCCGTCAAGTCACCGGCTTCATCACAGCACAATCGTTTTCACCATCGTTCCCGTCGGGTCCTGGTGCGGGTACAGTGTCATGCCGCGCGGGCGTTGCGCCTGGCTAGTAATCCTGCATGTCGCGACCACCGGTGAGAAAGGGCAGGACCGCTAAACAGAACAGCCCGGCGCTCAGCAACGCGCCGATGATCAACACCAGCTTTTTGCGTTTGGACTTCAGGACCGCGCTCGCCGGTCAGTACGGACAGGGGCTGCGCAACCCGCCCCCTGTCGTCATTCTTTGATTGCCGGTTACTTCGGCACCAGCTTGATATCGCGCGCGACTTTGCC
>Ga0113563_10000712_pt1 | contig 16966 bp, 9 predicted proteins | sample Mud3Dept3metaG_FD_80117 | JGI IMG/M metagenome (GOLD analysis project Ga0113563, IMG submission 80117) | Freshwater wetland microbial communities from Ohio, USA, analyzing the effect of biotic and abiotic controls - Mud 3 Core 4 Depth 3... | ecosystem: Environmental > Aquatic > Freshwater >...
CCCTTCCATGATGTGGGCCATCCGGACGACTCCCAGGAGACGGCCGTCGGCGTCGATGACCGGTGAAGAATCATAGGTCCCGCCGCCGTCCTTTTCGAGCAGGTTGAGAACGCAGCAGACCCCGAGTTCTCCAGCCAAGTTCGAGAACACCTCCGTCGTCGGGCCGGGTATGGCCTCGGCCATCGCCAGGGATTCAGCGGTGGCCGGATATTGAGGAAGAAACCTGAGCAAGCCCAATTCCGCGAAAGCGACGAGGTCCGCCCCGGCCCGGGCCGCTTCCCGGAAAGCCTCGACACCGCGCCGGACATTTTCCGCCGGGTCGGGCGAGGCGTGCTGCTGGACAAGGGCAACCTTCATCGCCGGCTCTTTCCCGCAGCCATCGTCTTTTCGACGTCCCGCGCTTTCTTCGGGATGGGCCGGCCGAGGACGCGGCTTCCGTCCTTCGTGATGAGCACGTTGTCTTCGATCCGGACGCCGGTGAAATCCCGGTAGTCCTCGACGCGGGCGTAGTCGATGAACGCGGCCAGGCGTTTTTCCGCCCTCCAATTGTCGATGAGGGCGGGGATGAAATAGATCCCCGGCTCGACGGTGAGGACATACCCCGGCCGGAGCTGCCTGGCCATCCGCAGGTAGGCCAGCCCGAATTGGGAGCTCCGGGAGACCGTCTCATCGTAGCCGACAAAATTTTCGCCCAGGCCTTCCATGTCATGGACATCAAGGCCGATCATGTGGCCGAGGCCGTGCGGGAAAAAGAGGGCATGGGCCCCGGCCGCCACGGCTTCCTCCGTATCCCCTTTCATCAGCCCAAGTTCCTTAAGCCCGGCGGCCATCGTCCGGGCGGCGGCCAGGTGGACCTCTTTATACGGGATTCCCGGCTTCATCATGGCGATGGCCTGGAGCTGGCCTCTCAGGACGATCTCGTAGATTTCCTTTTGTTTTGGCGAGTAAACACCGCTCACCGGGATGGTCCGGGTGATGTCGGAGGCGTAGCCGAGGGAGGAGCTGGCTCCCGCATCGATGACCAGAAGGCGGCCCTTGGGGAGCTTGTTGTCGTGATGGGGATTATGGAAGACGTGCACGTTGATGCTCAGGATGATCGGGAAGGCCGTCTGGAGGCCATGGGCATGGACGATGCCCTCGGCCGCGGCGACGACGTCGCTCTCGCGGAGCCCGGGCCGGGTCGAGGTCATGGCGGCAAGGTACATCCGGCGGGTGACCGCCAGAGCCTTTTCCATCTCGGCGACCTCTTCATCGCTTTTGAGCGACCTTTGAGCTACCACCGCTTTGATCAGTTCGACCGAGACATTCCTCTTTATCTCTGCGGATGGAACTCCCAAGAGCCCGGATAGTCTGGCCAGCGAATCGGCCCGGTAAGGGGGAAGATAATGAACCGGGCGGCCCTGCCTCCTGGCCTCGGCCACCGTGTCCGCGAGTTTGGAGACGGGCGCAGTCAGGAAGACGCCGGACGCCGCCGCCCTGTCCTTGATATTGGGGATCTCGCCCATCCAGATCACGTCTTCGAGCGTAATGTCGTCGCCGAAAACCGTGTCCGTGCCGGCTTCGATATCGACGACGGCGGCGAGGCCGGGTGTATTCAGCCCGAAAAAGTAGAGGAATGAACTGTCCTGTCGGAAGGGGTAGGTGTTGGCCGGATAGTTCATCGGGCTCTCCTCGTTGCCCAGGAAGAGGACCAGGCCCGATCTCAAGGCCTTCTTAAGGAGCGATCTTCTTTGGCTATAAGTCTTGGGGTTGAACATGGCATCTCCTTTTTTATGAGAACGATGACCCCTAGCGTATACCAGATTGAGGCGGAGAATTCAACCGTCGGGACGGAATGTCCGGGATCGGGCGGAAGGACATCCTACAGAGAGAGGTGCTCCGTGCGGCGGATGATCTCCTCCTGGAGGTCGGGTCCGATATCGACGAAGTAATCGCTGTAGCCGGCGACCCGGACGATGAGGTCGCGGTATTTTTCCGGGTGTTTCTGGGCCTCCCGCAGGGTCTCGGCCGTCACCACGTTGAACTGGATATGATGACCGTCGAGCTTGAAGTAGGACCGGACGAGGGAAGCCAGCTTGCCGATCCCCTCTTCGGTCGACAGGAGCTGGGGCGTGAACTTCTGGTTGAGGAGGGTTCCGCCGGTGCGCAGATGGTCCATTTTGGCCACCGACTTTATCACCGCCGTGGGGCCGTGCCGGTCCGAACCCTGGACGGGAGAGACCCCCTCGGAGAGGGGCTCCGCGGCCCGGCGGCCGTCCGGGGTAGCGCCGGTGACCTTCCCGAAATAGATGTGGACGGTGGTGGGCAGGAGGTTGATCCGGTAGGTCCCGCCCTTGAAGTTGGGCCGCCCGTTCACGGCATCGTGGTAGAGGTCGAAGACCGAGACCATGACCGCGTCAGCGTAGTCGTCGTCGTTGCCGTACTTCGGGGTCTTGTTGAGAAGCCTCAGGCGCAGGGCCTCCTTGCTGCTGAAGTCGGCATCGAGAGCCTCCAGAAGCTCGGGCATGGAAAGCGTTTTCCGGTCATAAACGTTGTATTTGACCGCGGTCAGCGCGTCGGTCATGGTCCCGATGCCGACGCCCTGGATGTACGAGGTGTTGTAGCGGGCTCCCCCATCGTGATAGTCCTTGCCGCGGATGATGCAGTCGTCGATGAGGAGCGAGAGAAAAGGCGTGGGCATGTACTCGGCGTAGATCCGCTCGATGATGCCGTTGCCTTTGATCTTGATGTCGATGAAATGTCCGACTTGCCGGCGGAAGGCCTCCAAGAGATCGTCGTAGGCGGCGAAGCTCGCCGGGTCTCCGGTCGGCAGCCCGATCCTCTTCCCCGTCCTCGGGTCGATGCCGTTATGGAGGGTAATTTCCAGGATCTTGGGGAGGTTGAAGTAGCCCGTCAGGGTGTAATTCTCCTTCCCGAAGATCCCGGCTTCGACGCAGCCGCTGGCCCCGCCGAGCCGGGCGTCCTCGAGGGATTTTCCCTGCCGGATCATTTCCTGGACGATGGCGTCGGTGTTGAAGATCGAGGGCTGGCCGAACCCGGTCTTGACGATGCGCAGGGCCCGCCTCAGGAAGGGGTCGGGCGTCTTCTTGCTGATCTGAACCATCGAGCTCGGCTGCAGGAGCCTCATCTCCTCGATGACATCGAGGATGAGGAAAGAGAGGTCATTGACCCCGTCCGATCCATCCCTCTTCACCCCGCCCACGTTGATCAGGCAGAAGTCGGTGTATGTCCCGCTCTCCTCGGCAGTCACACCGACCTTGGGCGGCGCCGGCTGGTTGTTGAATTTGATCCAGAAGGCCTGGAGAAGCTCCCGGGCCGCCTCTTCGGAAAGCGACCCGTCCTCGACGCCCTTTTTATAAAAGGGATAGAGATGCTGATCCAGCCGTCCGGGGTTGAAGGAATCCCAGGTGTTGAGCTCGGTGATGACTCCCAGGTGGACGAACCAATAGTATTGAAGGGCCTCCCAGAAGTCGCGGGGGGCGTTCCGGGGGACATGAGTGCAGACCGCGGCGATCCTTTCGAGCTCGGCCTTCCGGAGCGGGTCCTTCTCCCGGGCCGCGAATTCGCGGGCCTTTTCGGCGTGCCTTTCCGCGTAGCGGATGAGGGCGCCGGCCGCCACGGACATGGCTTCGAGCTCCTCTTTCTTTTGAAACGCTTCGGGATCGGAGTGGAAATCGAGGCCTTCGATCGTCCTTCGGATGTCCGACTGGAAATCGGCCATCCCCTTTTTGTAGATCTTGTCGTCGAGAACCGTGTGGCCGGGCGCCCGCTGCTCCATGAACTCGGTGAATATGCCGGCCTCATAAGCGGCCTTCCAGTCCGCGTCCATCTCGGCGAAGATTTTTTCCCGGATGGTCTGGCCCCGCCAGAAGGGGATGATTTCCTTTTCGTAGGCTTCTCTTGTCTCCCCGTCCACCCTGAAGGACGTCTTGGGACGAGTGTCCAGGATGTCCAGGTCCTCAAGGCTGTGGGCGGTGAGCTCAGGATAGGTCGGAGCCGACTTCGGGCCGATTCCCCTCTCCCCGACGATCAACTCCCCCTCGTCGATGAATATCGTCTTATTTCCCAGGATGTGCCGGAATGCCAAGGCCCTCTTCATGGGTTGAGACAAAGTCGCCGAAGCGTTTCTCTTGTAGAAATCGGTCAGGAGAAGGGCTCTCTCGGCCGTTATCGAGGGCTGGGCCTGGAGCGTTTTCTCTCTCAGTTTTTTGATGCGTTCGTTCATGGTCACTCTCCCAGACTCACCCGGAAGCCGTATTCTTCCAGGCTGTTTTTTATTCGCTGCATGGACTCCGGGGAAGGAGGCGTGAAGTCATCGCCCCCGGCTTTTTTTTCGAGCCCGGTGTATTTATCCCGTCCCAGCTTATGATACGGAAGCAGGCTGATCTCGCGGATCGTTCCGAGGGATCGCAGGAAAACCGCCGTCTCCCGGATATTCTCCGCGTCGTCGTTGACGCCGGGGATCACGGGGATGCGGATGACAGTCCTGCGGCCCTTGGCAGCCAGCCTCCTGAGGTTTTCGAGCGTCGGCCGGTTGGACTCGCCGGTATAGGCGAGGTGCTTTTTCTCGTCCATGACCTTGAGGTCGTAGAGGAAGAGGTCTGCCTTCGAGGCGATCCTTTCCACGACATCGGCCGCCGCAAACCCGCACGTATCAACCGCGGTCGGGATCTCTTTTTTCCGGCAGAGGTCGAGGACCTCGCTCAAAAAATCGGGCTGGGACAGAGGTTCCCCCCCGGAAAATGTCACTCCCCCGCCCGAGTCCTCGAGGAAGATCCGGTCCCGCTCGATCTCCCGGACGAGTTCGGGGGCGGACAAGCGGCGCCCGGCCAATTCGATCGCCTGGGCCGGACAGGCGTCGGCGCACTTCCCGCAGGCGGTGCACCTCGGCCGGTCCAGAACCGGCGCCGCGGCGGGCTTGGTGATGGCTTTTTCCGGGCAGACGAAGACGCACTCGCGGCAGTCCGCGAGGCATCGCGACGCCCGGATCATGATCTCGGGGCCGAAGGACTGCCCCTCGGGGTTGTGACACCAACGGCAGCGCAGGGGGCAGCCCTTGAGAAAGACGGTCATCCGGATCCCAGGCCCGTCGTTGATGGCATATTTTTTGAGGTCGAAAATCAAGCCCCCGGCCTTCGTGTCCATCGGCTATTCCTCCGGCCGGGCCGGGACGGCAAAGGCGGTTTTGTAGTATTGATTGATGTATTTTTCCTGAACCTCATAAGACCAATGCACTTCCCGGATATAGGCCGCCGCCTCGGCCGCCTTTCCCTGCTTCAGCAGGTCGAGAAGCGAGATGTGTTCGGTGATCGAAGACGCCTCCCATTCCTTGACGAACCCTTGCTGGCGCGGGAAATCATAGAGCCGCCGCTTCAGCGTCCGGACGATCCGGACCAGGTTCTCGTTGCCGCAGGGAGCGAGATAGACATCGTGGAGGGCCAGGTTGATCTCGTAATAGCGGTCGAAGTCATCGGACTCAATGGCCCGTTTCATCGTCTCGATCATCTGCTCCATGGTCCGGAACTCGGCTTCACCCAGTCTGCCAAAGGACTGCAGAAGCGCGGTGCTTTCCAGCGCTCCGATGATCTGATAATAGTTCCGGATGTCCCGGAGGGAGAGGACATTGACCACAACGCCACGGCGGGGGTAGATCGTGACGAAGCCTTCGGATTCGAGCTGGAGCAGCGCATCCCTCAGGGGCGTCCGGCTGACACCCAGCTTGCGGCTTGTCTCATCGAGGTTAATGGCCGAACCAGGGAGCAAGTCGCCTTTTCGCAGCTGTTCCCTAAGGTAATCATAGACCTGTTCCTTGAGGGACTTAATATTGAGAACAGGAGCGTCGGACATATACCAACACCATATATATTCTGATATGTAATATATTACACATTATTATGGATTGTCAAGCATCATTTCCGGCACAAAGGTCCTCCCATACCGCCAAAATCGCCAGCCGAAGCCGAAAGGGATTGATGTCGGAGGACTCCCCTGCCCTAATTCGTTTCACTCGGGCAAATTTCCCCGAAGTGATACAAGAAAGCGGAGGAGGTTAAAAAAAAGAAATTGAGGGCTAGTTGTACGCCTTGCGCAGGGCGTTCTGGATGGTCGACTCCAGGGTGGTTTCTTCGAACGGCTTGGTGATGAACCCGTAGCGGGCCGTTCCATTGGCCCTTTCGAGCGTGCCCTCGTCCCCAAATGCCGTGATATAGACCACGGGGATATTGTATTGGCCTGAGATCTCTTGGGCCGCCTGGATCCCGTCCAGTTTGCCCTTGAGCTTGATGTCCATGAGGACCAGATGGGGCTTTCCCGCGGCGACTCTTCTGATGGATTCCTCTCCGGAATGGACGACTTCGGAATGGCCGAAGCCGATCTTGTTCAGGATATACTGGATATCCAGAGCAATGATGGCCTCGTCCTCGACGACCAGGATTCTCCATCCGTTGCCGGAGAGGGTTGTCGCAAGCTGTTTATCGGCTGAAAACGTTGTTGGATACATATGCCTTTCTCCACCCCGTTTAGTCGCGCCTGTTTGATAAAAATTGAAAATCAGGGAATACTCAGCCCCCATCCCTGGGTGAGAGAGCGGCATTAAAAAGTGATAAATTCAACTCTCTGCGGTCTCGCCTCAGTACCCCGATCTTGGCCGGCGCGGTCCGAGGACGGAACACCAGCCATGGATTTAGTCGAAAAAGTCGGTGCGGAACGGAGAAAAGCCCAAGGACTCCGGGTCAGAAGCCCCGCGAGAACATGGTCCAGAACTTGTCCCCGAGCTCCCAATACTTGCTCATGGCTGCCCGGGCGAAATCGTTGGTGTATTTGGTCAGGAACTGCTGCGTCCTTTTGATGTCCTCCGGGTTGTCGCCCTTGCCGTAGAGTTCGACGGCGCGTTTTTCGAGATAAGGCAGGTCTTCAAACGCCTTGTCCTCGAATTCCTTGATGGCCGCCTCGACAAGCGGCTTGGCTTCGCCCCACCGCACGGTGGCAAGGCGGTTGGCCCGGCGGAAGGCCCAGGCGGCGGAATCGGTCCGGAAGCGGTGCTGGGCGCAGATCTCGAAGCTCTGCGGGAGCTCGGTGACACCGGCGAAGATCGGTATCCGGGCGCTCTGAGCCGGGTTATCGAAGGCAAACCAGCAGACCCCGCCCACGGGGTCGGGAAGCCAGGAGCGGCATTGAAGGACTGTGGCGTAGGCGCAGCCGGAGATGGCGATCGTCCGCGAGCGCTCGATGACTCCAGGTTTCAAAGTGTTAAGGAGTGTGAACATCTCCCTCGACATCCAGGGATTGGCCAAGGGGCTCTTGGCCGTTCCTCCGCTTTTCCGGTCTTCGACGAGGAGGTTCTTGGTCATGTCGTATTCGGTGCCCTCATAGGTCTCCCGGTACATTTTAAGGAGGTCACGGACCGAGACTTTGTTGTCCGGCTTAACCGAAAACGGCAGCTCCTCGGCTTCCATGCTGAGGTTGAGAGAGGGAGCGAGACGGCTGAGGACATAAAATTCGCGGATGGAAAAGGGTTTCTGTCCGCTGTAGGCTTTCCAGAACTTGAACGGCTCGCCGCTCTTGGGGTCCCACCAGCCCTTCTCCACGGCATGGGAGATGACGTTGTCCGAGGCCATGTAACGGTCGGGGTTTTTCAGGTCGATCTCGCTGATCCGCGGGATATTTGCGGAAATCCCGATGTGGTCGTCGGGGATCCGGACGGCCGCCCAGATGGCGCCCTTTTCACGGAGGCCGGAGCCGAAGATCTCGAGATGCCAGACCTCTTTCTTGTCGGCGATGGTGATGCACTCGCCCCAGTCCCCGTAGCCGTATTCCTTGACCAGTTGTCCGGCCAGCTTGATGGCCTCCCGGGCGGTTGTGCACCGCTCCAGCATCAGCCGCTCGATCTCCTCGATCATGAAGACGCCGGAGGCGTTAAAAAGCTCTTTCTTCCCGCCGATCGTCGTCTCCCCGATGGCCAACTGGTGTTCGTTCAGACAGGGATAGGCCGTGTTGAGGAAGGCATAAGACTCCTTGACGTCCGGCACCTCTCCCTTCTCGGTGATGTTCCGGGGATCGGTGGAGGTTTCGGTGTGCATTTTGCCCATATAGACTTTGGCTGTCCCGCCTTCATAATGCTGGGCGTGGGGCACGATGTTGAGCCATTGGCGGTAGTTGCCGTCGCAGGTGTGGGCCGTCATGACGGAGCCGTCGATCGTGGCCAGGCGTCCGGCCATGATGCTCGTGCAGCCGAGCTCCGGCTCATCCCAGGGGTCGGCCTGGGGCTGACTTTGGGCGAGGGAAAGCAGGCCGATGGAAACGGCCAGGAGAATGAAGACAAACATCCATCTTGATTTGGCTGGACGGGGAAAATGGGACATGAGTCTCTCCTCTTTTATCAAAGGTTAGGAAGTCAATTATCAAAATTGGGGCCCGCGATGTCAACCGTCCTTCCAAATATGGTACGTCACATTGAGCCAGGTCGCGAACTCCCCCGTGGCTTTTTGATTGCCGGCCCGGCTGGGATGGTCATCATCGCTCGGGTATTCCAGGATATGAGGGTTGCCGTCATCGTCCCCGTCCGTCTTGTGCTGAATAGCGTTCTGCCAGAACCGGTGGTGGTTGCCGGTTTCCTGATTGAGATCGTTTGTATCTGGATTCCCACTGTTGGTTGTCAGGACATTGTAAAAATCGAAGACGGCAACGTTTTTATCCGGATAGTCTTTAAGCCAGTCATTCACCAGCCACTGATTGAACGCCCGGGCATTGGCGGCGTATGTCGGATCGCTCAACGGCGGCGCCGTGATGACAATAAACAACTTGTCCTGGCGTGTCTCAAAATATTCCAGGAGGTCTCGATATATCCCCTTGGCATTGGCAACCGTATGATATTCACTCCCGCTCCCCTCCCCCTGCAGGGGATTGTCAGCGATCGAAGGGACCGGATCGTCGGGGTCTCCCTGAAGGGCGGAGTTCGGGAAACAGGATTTGAACAGGATAATCTCGTTGGCCCCGGATGGAGCCGGAGACAGCCGGGAATAGGAGCAGTTCTGGTCTCCCTCGCTGTAAAGAGCATTCAGATAAGTCGCGCTGCCGGGCCCCCGGAACCACTCCCACCAGTTGCCGATATCGGTCCGGTCGCCGATTGAATCGGGTCCCCAGCCGTAGTTGGTGTCGCTCACAAAGTAATTGCTATCGCGCAGCACCTTTCCCAGTCCGCCGTTCTCATCGGCGAGCCAGTTCTCCCCCGTCGAATGATGGATGAAGATCAGGCGCACGGCTTGAGCGGGAGCGTCGGGGTTTAGAGTATCGGGGTTCGGCGGATTCGGCTCAGGAGCCGGGGTCTTTTGCGCGGACTTGGTGCTGCAGGCCGCCGCCGCCATAAGCAAGGAAACCAGAATCACCCGGAGTAACCGCATAATGCCCACGCTCATCCGTTTATCTTTCTACTTGAACCTCATGTAATAGATCTCATAGTTCCCCGGCGCCATGCACTCCCAAACCAGATGGACATTGCCGGAGGAGTCGACGCCGAAGGACGGGGACCCTTGGGCGTAAATGCTCCAAGTCAGCCTTCTGTTTTTCGTCCAGGTCAATCCCCCATCCAAACTTTTCCTGTAATAAACCTCGAAGTGCCCAAGAGAGTCATCCATAAAGACCACATGCAGATAATCCAGGAAGTCGACGGTCACGGCCGGCTCAAGGGAAAAGCCGGGCGTCCAGGTGAGCCTTTTATTGGCGGTCCAGGTGATCCCCCCATCCGTATTTTTCTTATGATAGATCTCTTCGTTGCCGGGCGTATTATCCGACCAAACCACGCCCGGGTTTGCAGATGAATCAACGGCCAGGACCGGATGGAGGGAATAGCCCGAATTCCAGGTGAGCCTTTTGCTGGCTGACCAAGTGGCTCCCCCATCCGTGCTTTTCTTGTGAAAAATCTCGGCGTTATCGGACATCTCCTCGCTCCAGACCAGGTGAAGAAGGCCGGACGAGCCGGCCTTGATCACTGGATTCTCCGACTCGTCCGGAGTCCAGGAGAGCCTTTTAGCCGCTGTCCAGGTCACTCCGCTATCCCTGCTCTTCGTGTAAGAAATCTCCTCGTTGCCCGAGATATCTTCCGACCAGACCACATGAACTTTGCCGGAGGGATCAACGGCGATGCCTGGATTATAGGAAGCGTTCGCGGTCAAGGAAAGCCTTTTGGCCGCCGTCCAGGTCACTCCCGCGTCCGTACTCTTTTTGTAATAGACCTCAGAGTTTCCGGTAAGGTCCTCCTCCCAGACGACATGGAGATTAAAGGAGGCGTCGACGACAATGGCGGGACTGCCCGAATTGCCCGAGCTGAAGGTGAGCCTTTTGTTTGTTGTCCAGCCGACTCCACCGTCCGGGCTCTTTTTGTAATAGATCTCAAAATTTCCGGGCGTGTCATCCTGCCAGACGACATGGATTTCGCCGGAGGGCTCAACGGCAATGGCGGCATTCCCGGACTGGCCGGAACTCCAAGAAAGTCTTTTTTCGGGAATCGCAACAATCGCGAAGGGGGCATCGCTCACGTCGAATAGGCTCGGCGCGGCGGCGTCACTCACCTTGACCAGGCAGTTCGCGGAAACCGGATTCGGTATCGTCCAGGGATATGTGCCGCTGTTGGTCGTTGAAGCCGCGACGAGGGAATAGCTTGACCCGGAGTTCATCGAGTATTCGATCTTGATGTTGGCCGAGGCCCCCGTTGACGTCCAGGTGATATTTCGGCTTGAGCCAACGGCCCAGAATTCCCCACCGTTCGGCGCCGTTACTGTGATCGAGGGCGCGGTGCCGGCGGCATAATCGGTCCACATATTGGCGGCGAGAGAGCTGTAATCTTGGTGGGTGGGAGTAAAGATATACCCGGCCAGGGAGGGTGTCGCCGTCCCGGAATATTCGTAAGGAAGGGACATGAAGTAATATCCGTTCGCGTCGGTATAGCAGGTCCCTCCGTCCGTCCCTGAAAAACTCATGGCGACGTCGGGCAGCGGGTTCCCGGCATGGGTGACACGGCCGCTCGCATAGACTGTCTTGGGCGCATAGCCCGTGTTCCAGATACGTAGCATGATATAGGCGGCCACGCCGTCGTTGAGTGCCCGGTAGACTTCCAGGAAGCTGGAGTTTAGGTTTTGATAATACGCCCCGGACTTATCGTACTTCCCGTAAATCGACCCGTAAAAAAGCTGATTCTTGGAAATCAATCCGGAAGTCTTGAACCTCATGTCCAGGACATAATCATCGACATTTCCGCCCAGATCATGCGACCTGACTGTCGGCGTGACGATCTCATAACTTCTCCAGTCGTCCTTCCAGGCGTATCGGGGAATCGGGGTGGGATTATTCCTCCAGATCCTCACTCTGAATTGTTCCACTAAAGTGTCATTCTGCTGACGGCTGACTCGAATGCTCGTCGGGCTCAGGCCGTCCCAGTAGGCACCGTATAGATAGAGCACGTCCGAGCTATTCCAGTATTTATTGCCGCCATAGTCCATGTGATGAATCCCGAGATTGTTTTTAAATTCCAAATAGACGATACAATCGTCCTCGTTGCTCAGGATTGGATTAAACGACATATTGGACCCGGCCGTGACAGTCTGCCAGCCGGTGTCATAGTCAGCGCCGGGGGCCAGCCAGAGGCGGACCCGGACCTGGTCGGCTTTGGCATCCTCAGCCGATCGAGAAACGATAATCTGGCTATCGCTGAGGGCGTACCAATAGGCGCCGCGGTATTGGGCATAGGGCGAACCGTCGTAGCACATCCGGCTCCCATAATATTGATTGTTTATGCCGGAGAGTGAATCCTTGAACTGCAGGTCGACCACATAATCATCGGCATTTCCGCCCAAGGCGTGGGTCAGGGTTTGGGTAGCGCCGGGGCTCAGGCTGATCCAGCCCGAGTCATATTTCGGCGCCGCGCACCTCCAGATCCTGACCCTCACCTGGTCGATGTGCGGGGCGCTGCTCTGCCGATAGATAGAGACCTGAGAGCCGTTCAACCCTTTCCAATAGGCGCCGGGGTCGAACGCCACTGTAGGTGCTCCCCCATAAAATCGTTGATTGACTCCGTAGACCTCGACATCTTTAAACTGAAGGTCGACGACATAATCATTCCAAGGACCGCCCAGGTTATGATCGAACGCCGTTTCCGTGCCTGCCGCCTGCCATCCGCTGTCATAATCCGGATGACTCGCCCTCCAGATCCGGAGCCGTATCTGATCGGCCCCGGCATCATCCGGACAGCGGGTGGCCTGAATCGCTGAGGCACTGAGGTTCGACCAATAGGCTCCAACTGAAACCGGCGTCAACTGGGGAGTTGCATTTGAACCTGTTGAGCTTGCCGCCGACTCTGGATTAAAGACAGGCCCCCCATAGCTCCTTTGATGAATGCCGTAGCTTTCGTTGTCCTTGAATTCCAGGTAGGCAACATAGTCGTCCGTGCTGCCGCCGATATTGTGATTGAGGGTGAGGGTTTGCCCCTGGTTGATATTCCTCCAACCGCTGTCAAAATCAGCCCGCTGGATCTTCCATATTCTCACCCGGATCTCATCACTGTAGCCATCCATCTCGCCCCGATGAACTCTGATGTCGGAGGTTGTCAGCTTATCCCACCAGGCTCCCTCCGTATCGCCGTCCCGGCCGCCAAAGAAGACCTGATTGACCTTGTACGAGCCGGCATCCCGGAACTGCATGTCGACGACATAATAATTGATGTAGCCGCCCACGTTGTGGGTCAAATACTTGGTCTCGTTTTGGGCAAAGGCGACCCAGCCGCTGTCATACGAGGGCTTGCCGAACTCGTACTGATAACCGAAAACCCAGCCGCTCGCGGCGAGAAAAATCGCCACCGGCCAAGAGATTTTTTTTGCCATTGAGTCCCCGCTTTCCATGGGCCATTTGCCTGCCCGTCATTTTATTATAATCGCCCGCTGACCTGTCAACCTCCATCTTGAGAAGAGATAAGAACTCCCTTCTCCCCTCCCCATATCATAAAAGGTGGCCGCTCCTGGCCGCACGGAGGATGTCAAGCCATCAAGAGTTTTGGCTTTTCGCCTCTCCTCCCATTTTCATCATCGGCTAGAACTTCAGGTAATAAATTTCATAATTGCCGGACGTGTCGTCCTGCCACACGATATGCAGGCTTCCGGACGAATCGACGCTCACGGCCGGCGCCTCTGAGCCGCCCCCGGTCCAGGTGAGCCTTTTATTCGCGGCCCAACTTCCTCCCCAGTTTGCGCTACTCTTGAGGTAGATCTCGGCATTGCCGGGCGTCGAATCCGCCCAGACGACGGAGATATGGCTGGTCGGCCCCACCGCTATGTCGGGAGAATTGGAAGCTCCCGAGGTCCAGGTGAGCCTTTGGTTGGCGGCCCAAGTGGTTCCGCCGTCCGTGCTCTTTCTGTAATAGACCTCATAATTCCCGGGTGTGTTGTCCCGCCAGACGACGTGGGGGTTGCCGGACGGGAAAACGCCGACCGCCGGTGCTTCGGACGCTCCCGAATTCCAGGTGAGCCTTTGATTGGCGGCCCAAGTGGCTCCGCTGTTTGTGCTTCTTAAAAAATAAATCTCGGAGTTCCCGGCGGTGTCATCCTGCCAGACCGCCTGGATCTTGCCCGAGGGGCCCGTGCCGACGGCCGGAAACTCGGAGTCGCCCGAAGTCCAGGTTAGCCTTTTATTCGCCGACCAGGTGCCTCCCCCGTCTGTGCTCTTCTTGTAGTAGATCTCGTTGTTCCCCGAGGCGTTGTCCTGCCAGACGACATGGGGGTTGCCGGAAGCATCAATCGCGATGTCCGGGTTTTGAGAGATGCCCGAGGTGGTAGTGAACCTTTTGGTCGTCGACCAGGTGGTTCCGCCGTTCGTGCTCTTTTTATAATAGATTTCGTAGTTCCCAGGCGTATTATCCTGCCAGACGACGTGGGGGTTGCCGGAGCCGTCCACGGCGACAGCTGGGGCGGCGTTATAGCCTGACATGTAAGTCAGCCGTTGGCTGGCTGTCCAAGTGGTTCCGCCGTCCGTGCTTTTCCTGTAGTAAATTTCATAGTTGCCGGGTGTGTTATCTTGCCAGACCGCGTGGAGTTCGCCGGACTCAGCAACGGCGATGGCGGGGGTCCCGGAGTCTCCCGAAGTCCGGGTGAGCCTTTGGCTCGACTTCGTGACGATCGAGAACGCGTCGTCGCTCATGTCGTTGACCGCCGCGTTGGCCGCGTCCGTGATCCTGACGAGGCAGTTCGAGGAGACTGCGCCCGGCAGATTCCAGGGATGCGTGCCGTCAGCGGCCGTCGAGGCCCTGATCGTGGTGAAGCTGGCCCCGCCGTTGGTCGAATATTCGATCTTCACGTTGGCCACCGAGCCCGTCGAGGTCCAAGTGATATCGTGCGCAGACTCGGCACCCCAGCTCTCTCCGCCGTTGGGGCGGGTCACCGTGATCGTCGACGATTGGACGGCCACGATCGAGAAGCTGCTGTTGCTCATGTCGGCTGGGACGCCGTCCGTCGAGTCGCTGACTCTGATCCGGCATTGGGAGGAGATCGAGCCCGGCACGGTCCAAGGATAAGTCCCGGTGTTCGCCGTCTCCGCCGTGATCGTCGACCAGGAGCTTCCGTTGTTTGTGGAAAGCTCGATTTTTACCATCGGACAGCTCCCCGCCGTGGTCCAGCGGATCGTCTGCGACGAGCCGACGGTCCATTGCTCCCCGCCGTTGGGCGAGGTGACGAAATCGGTTTTCCAGAGATGATAGGTCACGTTGAGCCAAGCCGTGAATTCACCCGTGGCCTTGAGATTCCCGGCCCGGCTGGGATGATCGTCCCCGCTCGGATATTCCAGGATATCTGGATTGCCGTCGTCGTCCCCGTCCGTCTTGTGCTGGATGGCCGTCTGCCAAAAGCGGTGGTGATTGCCTGTTTCCTGGTTGAGGTCGTTCGTATCGGGCCCTCCCCCGTTCGTGGTCAGGACATTGTAGAAATCGAAGACGGCGACGTTTCTATCCGGATAGTCTTTGAGCCAGTCGTTGATGAGCCACTGGTTAAAAGCCCGGGCATTGGCGGCGTATGTCGGGTCGCTCAGCGGCGGCGCCGTAATGACGACGAACAGCTTATCCTGGCGCGTCTCAAAATATTCCAGAAGGTCGATATAGATTCCCTTGGCATTGGCCACCGTGTGATACTCGCTCCCGCTCCCCTCCCCCCGCAGGGGGTTCTCATTGATCGCCGGGACGGGGTCGTCCGGGCTTCCCTGGAGTGCGGAGTTCGGGAAGCAGGATTTGAACAGGATGATTTCGTTGGCTCCGGACGGCGCTGGAGACAGCCGGGAATAAGAACAATTCTGCTCTCCCTCGCTGTAGAGGGCGTTGAGATACGTCGCGCTGCTGGGTCCCCGGAACCATTCCCACCAGTTCCCGATGTCGGTTCGGTCGCCGATGGCGTCGGGTCCCCAGCCGTAGTTGGTGTCGCTCACGAAGTAGTTGTTGTCGCGAAGGTTTCTGCCGAATCCGCCGTTCTCATCCGAGAGCCAGTTCTCCCCCGTCGAGTGATGGATGAAGATCAAACGCACCGGCTGGGCGGGGGGGTTGGGATTGAGAGGGTCAGAGTTGGGGGCAGTCGGGTCGGGAACCGGGGGCTCCTCCTTGGATTTGGTGGCGCCGGCCGCCGCCCCAGCTAAATAAAGGATAAGGACCGCTCGGAGAATCCGTCTTCCGCAGGCTCTTCGATCATTCCCCATGGCTGAGTGCTCGCCGCTTCAGATGTGGGCTGGGTCGCAAATCTCTTCCCCCTAGAACTTCAGGTAATAAATTTCATAGTTGCCGGACGTATTATCCTGCCAAAGGATGTGGAGATTGCCGGAGGAATCGACGCCGACGACCGGGACATCGGACCCCCCAGAATTCCAGGTGAGCCGTTTGTTCGCTGCCCAGCTCGTTCCCCAGTTCGCGCTTCTTTTGAGATAGATGTCGGTCGCGCCGGGGGTGGCGTCCGCCCAGACGACGGAGAGATGGCTGCTCGGGCCCACGGCGATGTCCAGGGCATAGGAGACGCCCGACGTCCAGGTGAGCCTTTGATTGGCGGCCCAGGTAGCTCCACCGTCCGTACTCTTTCTGTAATAGACCTCATAGTTCCCGGGCGTGTTGTCCCGCCAGACGACGTGGGGGTTGCCGGACGGGAAAACGCCGATGGCCGGTGCTTCGGACGCTCCCGACGTCCAGGTGAGCCTTTGATCGGCGGTCCAAGTGGCGCCGCTGTTCGTGCTTCTTTTGTAATAGATCTCATAACTCCCGGCCTTATAATCGCGCCAGGCTACATGGATCCTCCCCGAGGGGCCGGCCGCGACGACCGGAAAACCGGAACCTCCCGTTGTCCAGGTGAGTCTTTTATTGGCGGCCCAGTTGACGCCCCCATCCGTGCTCTTTTTGCAGTAGATCTCCTCGTTCCCCGGGGTGTTGTCATGCCAGACGACATGGGGGTTGCCGGAAGCATCAATTGCGATGTCCGGGTTTTGAGAGATGCCCGAGGTGGTAGTGAACCTTTTGGTCGTCGACCAGGTGGTTCCGCCGTTCGTGCTCTTTTTGTAATAGACCTCATAGTTCCCGGGCGTGTTATCCTGCCAGACAACGTGGGGGTTGCCGGAGGCGTCAACGGCGATGGCGGGGACCCCGGAAACGCCCGACGTGTAAGTCAGCCTTTTGGCGGTTATCCAGGTGGCTCCGCCGTTCGTGCTCTTTTTGTAATAGATCTCATAGTTCCCCGGGGTGTTATCCTGCCAGACCGCATGGAGCCTTCCGGAGCCATCGACGGCGATGGCGGGATACCCGGAATAGCCCGAAGTCCAAGTGAGCCTCTTGCTGGCCGGCGAAACGATCGAGAACAACCCGGCGCTCATGTCGTTGACTGCTGGGTTTGCGGCACCGGATATCCTGACCAGGCACCTCGCGGAGATCACGCTCGGCAGAGTCCAGGGATGCGTACCGTCGTTAGCC
>Ga0113563_10000713_pt1 | contig 16964 bp, 15 predicted proteins | sample Mud3Dept3metaG_FD_80117 | JGI IMG/M metagenome (GOLD analysis project Ga0113563, IMG submission 80117) | Freshwater wetland microbial communities from Ohio, USA, analyzing the effect of biotic and abiotic controls - Mud 3 Core 4 Depth 3... | ecosystem: Environmental > Aquatic > Freshwater >...
CCTGTTTGTGGGCCCCCAAGCTTCCCGCGCCGGACTGGTCTATCAATTCGACACCTCCAGCGCAACCACCCCGATCGGTACCGTCAGTGGCGCGGCGGCATTCGCCAAGAATTAAACCAGGCGCCCGCCGTACCGATAACGGCGCTGTTAATGCTTTCTGGAATGTGGGATATGCTGCCAAGTTCCGTCGGTAGATGGTGACTGTTATTGCCAGATCTTTGCCGCGTGGTTGAACCACTCGTTGACCTGCCCGATGGCGGTGTCTATCTGTTCGCGGGTCATGCCGGCCGATACGGTCTTGAGCGATTCCTGGGCCAGGTTGTCGCCTTGTCTCGCGGCGATCGCGATCCAGTAATAGGCGAGCAGCGGGTCGCGTTGCCGGCCTTTGCCCTCGTGGTAGAGCATGCCGAGGTTATGCTGCGCCTGAACGTGACCGCGCTGGGCGGCCTGCGCGAACCATTGCGCCGCCTGGGTGTAGTCCTGCTGCACGCCCTGGCCCTGTGAATAAATCAGCCCCAGGTTGAACTGAGCGCCGGGTTCATTCTGGGCAGCGGCCAGGTTCCACCATTTGCGCGCGGCGTCCAGATCCCTGGCTACCCCATAACCTCGTGCATACATCAGGCCTATGCTGGTCTGGGAGCGCGCATCGCCCTCGTGCGCGAGTTTCAGATACCAGCGCGCCGCTTCCTTGAAATCCTTCGCGGCGCCTCCTTTGCCGAGATAATATAAATCCGCGAGCCGTCGGGTTGCCGTTTTGTCTCCGGCCTCTGCGCGAATTATGAGGTCGTCCAGGGTGCTGCTGCTTTGTGCCGTCGCAGCGCCGTGCGCGCCTGCCATGAGCAGGGCCAGGGCCGCCAGTATTCTTCTAAGCGTGGGCACGCTCGAACACCGCAAAACGGTAGGCATGTTGATGGGCTTCATCGGCCGGGTACGACTGGGACGAGCTTTCGCGCCATAGCTCGCGATTGAATTCCGGCATGAAGGTGTCGCCTGCGGGTTCGGCGTCGACTGTGGTCAGGTAGATGCGGTCGGCGCGGGGCAGTGCTGCCGCATACAGCTCGCCGCCGCCAATGACGAAGACCTCGTTATCGCCGGCGCAGGCGGCGAGCGCTTCGTCCAGCGTATGCGCAATCACCGCTCCGGGAACCCGATAGCCGGATTGGCGCGTGACGATTACCGTGGTGCGTCCCGGCAGCAGGCGGTTGATCGACTCGTATGTCTTGCGGCCCATGATGATGTGATGGCCCATGGTCGCGCGTTTGAACAGCTGCAACTCGTTCGGCAGGCGCCACGGTATTTTATTGCCGGCGCCGATCACGCGGTTTTTCGCCATGGCCACAATGATCGAGAGGCGCGGGGCGAGAGACGATAGACGGGAATTTTCAGAACGATATGCCATCTTTCCTCTTTCGCCTCCCGTCTCTCCGTTCATACGGCGATCGGCGCTTTGATCGCGGGATGCGGATCGTAGCCCTCGAGCGTGAAGTCCTCATACCTGAAATCGAAAATGCCTTTCACTGCCGGATTGAGTTTCATCAGCGGCAGGGTGCGCGGATCGCGCGACAGCTGCTCGCGCGCCTGCACGAGATGGTTCAGGTAAAGATGGGTGTCGCCGAAAGTGTGCACGAAGTCGCCGAGCCCGAGACCGCATACCCGGGCCATCATCATGGTGAGCAATGCATACGATGCGATGTTGAACGGCACGCCGAGGAACAAATCGGCGCTGCGCTGATAGAGCTGGCACGACAGCCGGCCGTTTGCCACATAGAACTGGAACAAGGCGTGGCAGGGCATCAGCGCCATTTTGCCGAGGTCGGACACGTTCCAGGCCGACACGATCATGCGCCGCGAATCGGGGTTGGTCCGCAGTAGTTCGATCACCTGCGCGATCTGGTCGATGTGGCGTCCGTCTGCGGCGGGCCACGAGCGCCACTGGTAGCCATAGACCGGGCCCAGATTGCCCTGCGCATCCGCCCACTCGTCCCAGATGGTGACGCCGTGTTCTTTCAGGTAGCGGGTATTGGTTTCGCCCTTCAGGAACCACAGCAATTCGTGAATGATGGACTTGAGGTGGACTTTTTTGGTGGTCAGCAGCGGGAAGCCGGCATTGAGATCGAAGCGCAATTGAGCGCCGAACACGCTGAGCGTTCCGGTGCCGGTGCGGTCGTCTTTGCGCGCGCCGTGCTCCAGAACATGTTGCATCAGATCAAGATATTGCCGCATCGGAACTCAGCTGGGGTGATGAATCGGGAAACCGTAGATATGTGATTTTAATCAATTTCGCTGCCGTTGGTTATAATCGGCTCCTTTCGCACTGTCAATTTAACAGGTGAGTGATGCTGGCCAGACTGGAACAGGATGCGGCGCTGCTGTCGGAAGCGAAGCTCGAGCGCGCGACCCATGCGCTGCTGATACTGCCCAAAACCGCGAAGGGCACGCCCTTGCCGCAGGTCGTGTTCGCCGATGCGCTGCGCGCGGCGCTCAAGCGCCGCGGCAAGAAAGCCGAAGACCTGGCGAAAACGCCGATCGCCGTCGATTTGCCGCACGGTGCGCTCGCCGTATGGCTGATGCTCGATACGACGCAGTCCGCATTCGAGCAGCAGAGCGCAGTGCGCAAGGGTCTGCAGCTGTTGCTGGCCGAAAAGCCGGGTGAAATCACGATAGGCGTCTTCGGCAATGCGGAACAGCGCCGCCGCGCAGCGGAACTCGCGGTTTATTCGGCGTGGATCAACGGCGTGGCGTTACCTCAACGCAAAAAAAAGAACGAAGAGAAGCCGTTGCGGTGCATCAGGCTGCACGGCCACCGCGCCGCCGATGCCTATGCGGGCTTGCGCGCCCAGGCCGGGGGCAACAGCCTGTGCCGCGAGCTGACCGTGTTGCCGCCCAACGAATTGACGCCCGGCGCTTATCGCGAACGAATCAGGACGCTTGCCAAGCGCTATGGCTGGGAGCGCGAGGAATACGATCTCGGGAGATTGCGCAAAATGGGCGCCGGCGCCTTCGTCGCCGTCGCGCAGGGCAGCGCAGATCAGGATGCGGCCATCGTTCATCTGCGCTATCGTGTGAAAAAATCGAATAAAAACATAGCATTAGTGGGAAAGGGCATCTGCTTCGACACCGGCGGCCACAATCTGAAGCCCGCGCGCTATATGCAGGGCATGCACGAAGACATGAACGGCTCCGCGGTTGCGCTTGGCATTCTGGTAGCGGCGACCGAGGCGAAGCTGCCGGTCAATCTCGATTGCTGGCTGGCGTTGGCCCAAAACCACCTCAGCCCTGCGGCCTATAAGCAGAACGACGTGGTGACGGCGTTGAACGGCACCACCATAGAGATCGTGCATACCGACGCCGAAGGACGCATGGTGCTCGCGGACACGCTGACGCTCGCCGCGCGCGCCAAACCCGATCTGCTCATCGATTTCGCCACGCTTACCGGCAGCATGCACACGGCGCTGGGCGACCGCTACAGCGGCATCTTCGCGACCAGCGACGAGCTGGCGCGCAAGGCCGTGGCCGCCGGTGTGGCTTCGGGAGAGCGCGTCTGCGCGTTTCCGATGGACGAGGACTACGACGCTGCGCTCGACAGCACCATCGCGGACGTCAAGCAGTGCACCCTGGAAGGCGGCGGCGACCACATTCTTGCTGCGCGGCTGCTCAAGCGCTTTACCGGGGGCCGGCCCTGGATCCACATGGACCTCTCGGGTTCGAGCTGCAAAGGCGGCCTCGGCGCGGTCGCCAGCGATGTCACCGGCTTCGGCGTGGGCTGGGGCGTCGAGCTTCTTAGTAATATAAATAAAATCAAATAGATAATATCGGATAATCGTGTTCGCGCACGAGCGCGGACGGCGCCCTGCTTGACGGTGACATAACTATATATCTAAACTTTTAGTTATGAATAAAAACTACATGCGCGCCATCCCGAAGGAGTGGCGCACGATCTCCAAGGCCTACACGGCGCTCGGCGACGAACACCGCCAGCGCATCCTGCTTACCTTCGAGCCGGGGGAGCGCCTCAACGTCGGCCAGATCGTGGAGGTGTCTACGCTCAGCCGTTCCGCGGTATCGCATCATCTGAAGATCCTGCGCGAAGCGGGGGTGCTGCAGAGCCGGAAAGAAGGCAAGGAAGTGTATTTCTGGATCAACAAGGCCTTCCTGGTCGATGCGATGGAGACGGTGGTCGAGTACATCCGGGCCAACGCCTGATATGACCCAACCCAATCAATTTCAACTGCTCAAACAGCGCCGTTTTGCGCCGTTCTTCGGCGTGCAGTTCCTCGGCGCGCTGAACGACAACGTGTTCAAGCAGGCGCTCGTCATTCTGCTTGCCTATCAGACCGCGAGCTTCACCAGCATGTCGACCGATCTGCTGCAGAATGTCGCGCAGGCGCTGTTCGTTCTGCCGTTTTTCCTGTTTTCCGCGACTGCGGGGCAGCTCGCGGACAAATACGAGAAGTCGCGCCTGATCAGCGTGACGGTGGCGATCGAGCTTGCCGTGATGCTGCTTGGAGCGGTGGGCTTTTTTCTGCACAACCTCCAGCTGCTGTTGCTGGCGCTGTTTCTCGGCGGCGTGCAGTCGGCGCTGTTCGGACCGGTGAAATACGCGATCCTGCCGCAGCACCTTCAGGAAACCGAACTGGTCGGCGGCAACGGCCTGGTCGAAATGGGAACCTCGATTGCAATCCTCGTCGGCATGATGCTGGGCGGCTGGCTTGCGAGCCAGGCTGGATGGGGAGTCGCTGCGGTCGCGGCCGCGAGCGTTGCCATTGCCGCGATTGGCCTGGCCCTGAGCCGGCTGATCCCGCTGGCGCCCGCTGCGGATCCGGGCATACGGATCAACTGGAATCCGCTCACGGAAACCTGGCGCAACTTCCGCTTCATGCGCGGCAATCGCACCGTATTCCTGTCCGTGCTCGGCATCTCCTGGTTCTGGTTCTACGGCTCGCTTTTCATTACGCAGTTTCCCGCGCTGAGCAGAAACATTCTTGCGGGCAGCGAGCTGGTCGTCACGCTGTTGCTCATCGTGTTCTCCATCGGCATCGGCGCCGGCTCGTTGCTGTGCGAGCGGCTGTCGGGGCGCAAGGTGGAAATCGGGCTGGTGCCGTTCGGCTCCATCGGCCTCACGCTGTTCGGGATCGATCTGTATTTTGCGCTGAGCGGCCATGTCGCACACGGCCCGGTCGGTGTCAGCGAGTTTCTCGGGGACCCCGGCCACTGGCGCCTCCTGGCGGACCTGCTGCTGATTGGCGTGTTCGGCGGTTTTTATATCGTGCCCCTGTACGCGCTGATCCAGATTCGCAGCGAGGCGAGCCATCGCTCGCGCATCATCGCCGGCAACAATATTCTCAACGCGCTGTTCATGGTCGGGGCCGCGCTGCTGGCGATCGTGATGTTCCAGATTGGGTTCACCATTCCGCAGCTGTTCCTGGCGACCGCGCTGCTCAACACGCTCGTCGCGATCTATATCTATACGCTGGTGCCGGAATTCACCATGCGTTTCCTGGTGTGGCTGCTGATTCATTCGGTCTACCGGGTGGAAAAAAGCGGGCTCGAGCACATTCCCGACGAAGGACCGGCGGTGCTGGTCTGCAACCACGTGAGTTATGTCGATGCGCTGATCATCGCCGCGGCCTGCCGTCGCCCGATCCGGTTCGTGATGGATCATCGAATCTTTTCCATCCCGGTCCTGAATTTCATTTTCCGTTCCAGCCGCTGCATACCGATTGCACCGGCGAAAGAAGATCCGGTTATGCTGGAACAGGCCTACGATGAGATCGCGCGAGGCCTGGACGCGGGAGACCTGATCTGCCTTTTTCCCGAGGGCCGTATTACCGATACCGGGGAACTCCATCCGTTTCGCCCGGGCATCAAGCGCATACTCGAGCGCACGCCGGTGCCGGTAGTGCCGCTGGCTTTGCGCGGGCTGTGGGGCAGTTTCTTCAGCCGCAAGGGCGGACCGGCGATGACCCGGCCGGGCCGGCTTGCGCCGTTCAAAAAAATCGGACTGTTGGCAGACCGGCCGGTGCCGCCGGAACTCGTTACGATAGAAGCGCTGCAGGCGCAGGTGCTGGCACTGCGCGGCGACCGGAAGTAAACACGGCAATAAACTGAGGAGGTCAGTCATGTGGCTAGTCGGTTTGATCCTTGGCGCCCTCATAGGCGCGATCCTCGGCGGCATGCGGGGGGACAGCCTGTTTTTCGGCGCAGTGCTCGGCGCCCTTGTCGGTTGGGCGCTGGGACGCAAGAACCAGGCGCCTGATCAGCGGTTGGACATCATCGAGGATGCGATACGCCAGCTTAGCCAGCGGGTGAAAGCGCTGGAGCAGGGACAGCCGCGCGAGGCGCCTGGTCAAGAGCTTGCGCAACCGGTGTCCGTCACGTCTGCTGTGGATGCTGCGCCGTCCGCGGCTGCCGTTGCCCCTTCAGCAGAAACCCTGTCCACCAGCGAAGTGGAAGCACGAAGTGGGCCGCAAGCTCAGCCTGTTCCCGAACCAGCCAGCTACGGGGCCGTGCCCGCGCACACCGACAATTTCATCATGCGCTGGCTGACCGGTGGCAACACCCTGGTCCGCGTCGGCGTGATCGTGCTTTTTTTCGGCGTTGCCTTTCTGCTCAAATTTGCCGCCGAGCACGATCTGGTGCCGATCGAATTGCGGCTCGCGGGCGTGGCCCTCGGCGGCATCGTCTTGCTCGTGGTCGGATGGCGGCTGCGGGAAAATCGTCCCGGCTACGGTCTGATGCTGCAGGGCGGCGGCGTGGGCGTGCTGTACCTGACGGTGTTCGCGGCGCTGCGCCTTTATCAGCTCGTGCCCGCAGAGCTGGCTTTCGCCCTGCTGGCCGGCATAGCGGTGTTTTCAGCCGTGCTGTCCGTGCTGCAGGACTCGCGTTCCTTGGCCATTACCGGGGCTGCCGGCGGATTTCTTGCGCCTGTCCTCGCGTCCACCGGCGGCGGCAGCCACGTCGCGCTGTTCAGCTTTTACGCGGTGCTCAACGCCGGCATCCTGGGCATCGCCTGGTACAAGGCATGGCGCGAGCTCAACCTGGTGGGGTTTGCGTTCACCTTCATCATCGGCCTCGCATGGGGCGCAAAATATTACCGTCCGGAACTGTTCGACACCACGGAACCGTTCCTGGTCCTGTTCTTCGCGTTTTATGTGGCCATCGCCATCCTGTTCGCGCTGCGGCGCGCGCCGCAGCTCCAGCATTACGTCGACGGCACTATAGTCTTCGGCACGCCGGTCGTGGCCTTCGGCCTGCAGCTCGGGCTGGTGCGCGGAATGGAGTTCGGCGCCGCATGGAGCGCGCTTGGCGCGGCGGCCATCTATATCCTGCTGGCCATGATATTGAACGCGCGCCGGCGCGACACGCTGCGGCTGCTCGTCGAATCTTTTCTAGCGCTGGGCGTGGGCTTTGCGACGCTGGCCGTGCCGCTGGCGCTCGATGGCCGGTGGACGTCAGCGGTTTGGGCGGTCGAGGGCGCTGCCGTACTGTGGGCGGGCGTGCGCCAGAGCCGCAGGCTGCCGCGTATTTTCGGGGTGTTCCTGCAGGCTGCCGCGGGCGTTGCCTTCCTTTCCGGCGTGGACCGGTTTGCCGCCGATACGCCGGTGCTCAACAGCCTGTACCTGGGCAGTGTGATGGTGAGCGCCGCAGGGTTGTTCTGCAGTTATTACCTTGAGCGTAACCGCCAGCGCGTGAGTGAGGCCGAACTCATCGCCTCGCAATTATTGTTCGTATGGGGTGCGTTGTGGTGGTTCGGCGGCGGCCTTGCCGAAATCCATCGCCATGCGCCGGCACAGTGGGGCTGGCATCCGCAGCTGCTGTTCTTTGCCGTGTCGTGCGCAGGGTTCGGCGTGCTGTGGCGCAAGCTCGATTGGAATATCGCGCGTTTCGGCGCGCTCGCGATCCTGCCGCTGATGGCGGTCACGACGCTGAATATGCTCGGTTACACCGCGCATCAGCCTCACCCGTTTGCCCATCATGCGTATGTCGGATGGCTGCTGGGTTTCGGCGTGCACCTGTGGGTGCTGCGCAAACATGAAGAGAATGCCGAGCCATGGCTCGAGTGGCTGCATGCCGCGGGGTTCTGGCTGCTTGCGGTGATGCTGTCGTGGGAAGTGGGCTGGCAGATCGATCACTATGTCGAAGGCCGGCGCGTGTGGCCGCTTATCGCCTGGGCCGTGGTGCCGGGCGTGCTGATCGCGGTATTCGCCGCGCGCGGCGACCGGCTCGGCTGGCCGGTGGCTGCACACCGCCATGCTTACCTTTACGCTGGCGCGCTGCCGCCCGCCGTGTTTCTGCTGGCGTGGATCGTCTTCGTCAACTTCGCCAGCAACGGTGACCCGGCGCCGCTGCCCTACGTGCCGCTGGTTAATCCGCTCGATCTGGCGCAGGCCGGCGCGCTGCTCGCGCTGGTGACGTGGTACCTCGGCGTGCGGCGGCTCGAGTTGCCGCAGGCGCAGCTGCCGAGCCCGACGCTGGCGATCCAACTGCTGGGCGCGGTACTGTTCGTCGTCCTGAACGGCGTGCTGTTGCGCACGCTGCATCACTACGCTGACGTGCCGTTCCGCCTCGACGCGATGTTACGCTCGGTGCTGGTGCAGGCCGCGTTCTCACTGTTCTGGAGCCTGCTCGCGCTGGCAGCAATGGTGTTCGCGACGCGGCGGGGTTTGCGCGCGCTGTGGGCGGTCGGCGCGGTGCTGCTCGGCGTGGTGATCGCCAAGCTGTTCCTGGTCGACCTGTCGAACACGGGCACGGTCGAGCGCGTGGTGTCGTTCATCAGCGTCGGCATACTCGTCATCGTCGTGGGATATTTCGCGCCGGTGCCGCCTAAATCCATGGAGAAATCCACATGAAGTCATTGATTTATATTGTATTTCTTTTATGCGCTTCAAGCAGCCTGGCGGCCGAGCGCCCGGCGGATTTTGCCTACGGTGCGGCACTCGAAGCCGACGGCAGCGAGGCGCTGTACGAGGTGGTATTGCCGGCCGCGGCCTATCGCGGCGTGGCACGCGCCGACCTGGGCGACGTGCGCGTGTTCAACGGCTCGGACGAAATCGTGCCGTATGCGCTGCGGCCCCGCCGTACCACGAGCGCCGATGCGCCGGCGCCGCTCGCGCTCACGCTGTTTCCGCTCAAGGCCCGGACCGGCGCCAGTATCGAAGGGCTGTCCATCAGCGTGCAACGCAGCGCCAGCGGCGCAGCCAGCATCAGCATCAATTCATCGGGCGGCCAGGATGGCGAAAAACGCACCATCGGTTATCTCGTGGATCTGAGCACCCAGGAACGAGCGCTGCGTCACATCGAATTCGAATGGCAATCAACAGCTGACGGTTTTGCAGGAAAATTACGCATCGATGCGAGCGACGATCTGGCCTCATGGCGCACGCTGGTAGCCGCGGCGCCCCTGGTGAGCCTGGAGTTCGCGGGACAGAAACTGGAGCAGAAGCGCGTCGAGCTGCCGCGTCAAAAAATGAAATACCTGCGCTTGTCATGGCTGCCGCAGGGCGGAGCAACGGCGCCGCCGGAACTGATTTCGGCGCGGGCCGAGCCTGCATCGCAAGCCGTCGAAGCGAATCGGGAATGGGAGAAGGCTGCCGCCGCAAAGGGCGAAAAACCCGGCGAATTTGTTTTCGATTTGCAAGGCCATTTCCCGGTCGACCGTGTGCGTCTCGATCTTCCCGAGCCCAACACCGTGGTACAGGTCGAGTTGCTCGCGCGCAACCGGGCGGACCAGCCCTGGCGTTTCGTTGCGCGCGGCGTCGCCTATCGTCTGCGCCAGGGTGGCGGCGAGATCGCGAGTCCGGAACTAACACTAGGCACGACGACGGATCGCTATTGGCTGCTGCGGATAGATACGCGCGGCGGCGGCGTCGGTTCGGGCGCGCCGGGGCTGGAAGCGGGGTGGGTGCCTCATCGTCTGGTGTTCGCTGCGCGTGGCAAGCCGCCGTTCCAGCTCGCTTATGGCAACCGCGAGGCGAAACCCTCAAGCCTGGCCATCAGCACTTTGATTCCAGGTTATAAAGAGGACTCTGACGCGGCTATCCGTTCAGCAAAACCCGCCGCGCAGCAGACCGTGAACGTGAAAAGCGCGCAGGCGCTGGCGCAGCAGGAACTTGGCGGCGAATCGCGGCGCGAGGCGGCGGTCGACTGGAAACGCTGGAGTCTGTGGGCGGCGTTGATTATCGGCGTCCTGATATTGGGCGCGATGGCCTGGCGCCTGACCCGGCAGCTGAACGCGCAGGATGCGCAGCGCAAGGATGGTTAACCGCGGCCCCGGTTCTTGTCCCACACGTAGCGCACGAAACGCTGCCAGCGGTTCTGCGGTTGTTTGAGCGGGTTGTGCGATTTGCCGAACTTCTGGTCGCGTTCCGCGCTGCGCTTGACCAGTTCGTGCAGCTCGCGCATGGTCATGCCGCCGGGGCCTGTCAGTTTGTCCGGATCAGGTTTGTCAGCCATGCGTCGTCCATTTGCCGAAGGGCAATATGTTAAACTCCAGCCTTGATTTTAGACGAGAAACTGGCTTATGTCCGGCAACACCTTAGGCAGGCTGTTCTGCGTGACGTCGTTCGGCGAATCCCACGGGCCGGCGATCGGCTGCGTGGTCGACGGCTGCCCGCCGGGGCTGGCGCTGACCGAAGCCGACATCCAGGCCGAGCTCGACCGCCGCAAGCCGGGAACTTCGCGCCATGTAACGCAGCGGCGTGAAGAAGACCGCGTCGAGATTCTTTCCGGCGTATTCGAGTGCCGCACCACGGGCACGCCGATCGCGCTGCTGATCCGTAACACCGACCAGCGCAGCAAGGATTACTCCAAGATCAAGGATACGTTCCGGCCCGGACACGCCGATTACACCTACTGGCAGAAATACGGGATCCGCGATTACCGCGGCGGCGGGCGCCAGTCGGCGCGCGAAACCGCGGTGCGCGTGGCCGCCGGCGCCATCGCCAGGAAGTGGCTGCACGAAAAATACGGCATCGTGATTCGCGGCTGCATGTCGCAGCTGGGGCCGATCGCGATTCCGTTCCAGTCGTGGGATGCGGTGGGCGGCAATCCTTTTTTCGCGCCCAATGCCGACATCGTGCCGCAGCTCGAAGAATTCATGGACAAGTTGCGCAAGTCCGGGGATTCCGTGGGCGCAAGGATCACGACCGTGGCCAGCGGCGTGCCGGTGGGCTGGGGCGAGCCGGTCTATGACAAGCTCGACGCCGATCTCGCCTACAACATGATGAACATCAACGCGGTCAAAGCCGTGGAAATAGGAGCCGGATTTGCCGCGGTCGGGCAGAAGGGCACCGAGCATTCCGACGAGATGACGCCCCAGGGATTCGTCTCGAACAACGCCGGCGGCATCCTCGGCGGCATTTCGACCGGACAGGACATCGTGGTCAGCGTGGCGATCAAGCCGACATCGAGCATACGCCTGCCACGCCACACCATAGATACGCAGGGCAAGCCGGCGGTCGTCGAGACCCACGGCCGCCACGACCCGTGCGTCGGCATCCGCGCCACTCCGATCTGCGAGGCGATGATGGCGCTGACGCTGATCGATCATGCGCTGCGCCACCGCGCGCAGAACGCGGACGTCGCGTGCGAAACGCCGCGAATCCCGGCCATCGCGCCGCAGTCGGTGATCGACCAGCTCAGGAACGCTGCGCCGACCGAAAATCCCGATCCTGACGAGGCGTAGTCAACCTTTTAGGCATCGATGGCTGTCCTTCCTTACCGGCGTCTGGCCGGTTTTTATTTTTTCTACTTTGCCTATCTCGGTGCGTTTGCGCCGTTTTTCAGCCTGTACCTGAAGTCGGTCGGCATTTCGGCGGTCGAGATCGGCATGCTGATGTCGTTGCCGCAACTGTCGCGCATCGTTGCGCCGCATGTCTGGGGGTGGCTTGCCGACCGCAGCGCGAGCCGGCTGGCTATCGTGCGGCTGGCCGGCATGGCGGGAATCGCCAGCTATCTCGGCGTGTTTGCGGGCAGCGGATTCGCGCTGCTGTTCGCGGTGCTGCTGGCGATGACTTTTTTCTGGAGCGCGGCGCTGCCGCTGATCGAAGCCACCACGCTCGGCCATCTCGGCGAGGACACGGCGCGCTACGGCCGCATCCGGGTCTGGGGCTCGATCGGCTTCATCGTCGCGGTGGTGGCGGTCGGCTATGTGCTCGACTGGGTTTCGATCAAGGCATTGCTGTGGATCGTGCTCGCGATGATGGTGGGCATGCTCGCATTCTGCTGGCGGATCCCGGAAGCGAGGGTTCCGCCTCACGCCGCCGACCAGCAACCGATCTGGCATATCATCAGGAAGCCGGAAGTCGTGGCGCTGATAACCGCGTGCGCGCTGATGGCCGCGGCGCACGGTCCGTATTACACGTTCTACTCGATTCACCTCGTCAACCACGGCTACAGCAAGGCGCTGACCGGCTGGCTGTGGGCGCTCGGCGTGATCTGCGAGATCGGCATTTTTGTCTGGATGCCGCATCTGTATCGCGCGTTCACGCTGCGGCAGATCCTGATTGCGAGTTTTGCGCTGGCGGTAGTGCGCTTTCTGATCATAGGCTGGGCGGCGGACAGTGCCGCGCTGCTGGTGCTGGCCCAGACCCTGCATGCCGCGACCTTCGGCTCGTTTCACGCGGCGGCGATCGGCGTCATCCATAAACTGTTTCGCGGCCGGCACCAGGCGCGCGGTCAGGCGATTTACGGCAGCCTGGCGTTCGGGCTGGGCGGCGCGATCGGCGGCTTTGCCAGCGGGTACGCCTGGGAGCGGTTGGGATCCGCCGTCACGTTTTCTCTGGCGTCCGCGTGCGCGTTCGCCGGGATGTTGATTCTGTGGTGGAAATTGCGGCTGGGCGAGCGCTGAGCCGAGCAGAGTGGTGGCCGCGGCCTGTTCCGGTCGGGCGGGTTGTGTAATAATTCAAAGTTTCCATAAGGTTACGTCTAGCATGGCTGCGCAAACTCTGTACGACAAGCTGTGGCAGAGCCACCTCGTTCACGAGGAAAAGGACGGCACGGCGCTGATTTACATCGACCGCCACCTGGTGCACGAGGTGACGAGCCCGCAGGCCTATGAAGGGCTCAAGCTGGCCGGGCGCAAGCAATGGCGGGTGGAATCCGTGATTGCCACCGCGGACCACAACACCCCGACGCGCAACTGGGACAAAGGCATAGACGGGATCACGGATCTGGTGTCGCGTTTGCAGATCGAGACCCTGGACAAGAACATCAAGGCGTTCGGGGCGAAGGCGTACTTCCCGTTTCTCGACAAGCGGCAGGGCATCGTGCACGTGATCGGGCCCGAGCAGGGCGCAACCCTGCCCGGCATGACGGTGGTGTGCGGCGACTCGCACACCAGCACGCATGGCGCGTTTGCCGCGCTGGCGTTCGGCATAGGCACCAGCGAAGTCGAGCATGTGCTCGCCACGCAATGCATGGTCATGAAAAAGTCGAAGAACATGCAGATCGTCGTCGATGGCGCGCTGGGCGAGGGAATTACGGCCAAGGACATCATCCTGGCCATCATAGGCAGGATCGGCACCGCCGGCGGCACCGGCTACGCCATCGAGTTTGCCGGCAGCGCGATTCGCGGCCTGTCGATGGAAGGCCGCATGACGCTGTGCAATATGGCCATCGAAGCCGGCGCGCGCACCGGCATGGTCGCGGCCGATGACAAGACCATAGATTACGTCAAGGGCCGGCCGCTTGCGCCGACCGGCGCCCTGTGGGATGAGGCGGTGGCGTACTGGCGGACGCTGATTAGCGATGCCGGCGCGGCCTTCGACAAGGTGGTGACGCTGAAGGCCGGGGACATTCAGCCGCAGGTCAGCTGGGGCACCTCGCCGCAGATGGTGACGACCGTGGACGGCAGGGTGCCCGACCCGGCGCAGGAAACCGATCCGGTGCAGCGGGAGTGGATAGAACGCGCGCTCAAATACATGGATCTCAAGCCCAACATGCCGATCAAGGAGATCAGGCTGGACAAGGTGTTCATCGGCGCCTGCACGAATTCGCGCATCGAGGATCTGCGGGCCGCGGCCCAGGTCGTCAAAGGCAAGCACGTTGCCGCCAATATCAAGCTCGCGCTGGTGGTCCCGGGTTCGGGCCTCGTCAAAGCGCAGGCGGAACAGGAAGGGCTGGACAAAATTTTCACTGCGGCCGGCTTCGAATGGCGCGAACCGGGCTGTTCGATGTGCCTGGGGATGAACGAAGACCAGCTGTCTCCGGGCGAGCGCTGCGCCTCGACTTCGAACCGTAATTTCGAGGGCCGTCAGGGGCCCGGCGGCAGAACACATCTGGTGAGCCCGGCGATGGCCGCGGCCGCGGCGATTGCCGGACACTTTGTGGATGTACGTAATTTCAATTGACGGAGGCGATGATGAAGAAGATTGCGGTGATACTTGTTGCGTTGTGGGCGGTTGCGTTGGCCGGCTGCAATACCATGCGCGGCTTCGGTCAGGACATGGAAAAGGCAGGCGAGTCGATCCAGAAAAAGTCCGAAAAGTAACCGTGGATAAATTTCAATCCCGGGAAGGCCTGGTGGCGCCGCTGGACCGCGCCAATGTCGATACTGACGCGATTATTCCCAAGCAGTTTCTGAAATCGATCGAGCGCACCGGCTTCGGCCCCAATCTGTTCGACGAATTGCGTTACCTCGATCATGGTGAGCCGGGCAGGGACAACAGCAAGCGCCCGCTCAACCCGGACTTCGTGTTGAACCAGCCGCGCTACCGCGGCGCGCAGGTGCTGCTTGCGCGCGAGAACTTCGGCTGCGGCTCTTCGCGCGAGCATGCGCCGTGGGCGCTGCTGCAATACGGGTTCACTACCGTGATCGCGCCGAGTTTCGCGGACATCTTTTACAATAACTCGCTGAAAAATGGCCTGGTGCTGATCAGGCTCGATGCCAAGATCATCGATCGGTTGTTCAAGGAAGTCGAAGCGTCACCCGGCTACCGGCTGGTTGTCGATCTCGAGCAGCAGTCGGTGACCACGCCGGGCGGCGACAGTCTCAAGTTCGACATCGACCCGTTCCGCAAGCATTGCATTCTGAACGGCCTCGACGACATCGGGCTCACGCTGCAGCATGCGGACAAGATCAAGGCGTTCGAGACCAAGCATCGCGAGCGCCAGCCATGGTTGTTTAATTAGTGAAGGGTGCATGCGTGAAGGGTGAAGGGCGGTAGCGTTCAACCCGGCAGTGCGGTGTGCCCCTTCACTTTTCACCCTTCACCTTTCACTGGGTATAAATATGAAAATCGCAGTATTGGCCGGTGACGGCATCGGCCCCGAAATCATGGCCCAGGCGCTCAAGGTATTGCGCGCGCTGGCAAAAGACGGGCTCAGGCTGGAGCTTGAAGAAGCGCCTTTCGGAGGGGCGGGCTTTGATGCGCATGGCGACCCGCTGCCGCCATCGACGCTGAAGCTGGCGCGTGAAGCCGATGCCGTGCTGTGTGGCGCGGTCGGCGGGCCGAAATACGATGCGCTGCCGCGGCCGCAGCGCCCGGAGCAGGGGATATTGCGCATACGCAAGGAGCTGGGGCTGTTTGCCAACCTGCGCCCGGCGCTGCTTTATCCGGAGCTGGTGGGGGCGTCCACGCTGAAGCCGGAAGTGGTGTCGGGGCTGGACATCATGATCATACGGGAACTCACCGGCGACATTTATTTTGGCGAACCTCGCGGCCGCCGCATCAACGCTGCCGGCGAGCGCGAAGGCTACGACACCATGCACTATGCCGAGTCCGAAATTTTGCGCATCGCGGAAACCGGTTTTCAGGCGGCGTTGAAGCGCAACCGCAAGCTATGTTCGGTCGACAAGGAAAACGTGCTGGAGACCAGCCGCTTGTGGCGTGAAGTGGTCACCGGCCTGGGGAAAAAATACCCGCAGGTCGAACTGTCCCATATGTACGTCGACAATGCCGCGATGCAGTTGGTGCGCAACCCCAGGCAGTTCGACGTCATGGTGACCGGCAATATGTTCGGGGATATCCTGTCGGATGCGGCCTCCATGCTGACCGGTTCCATAGGCATGCTGCCTTCGGCTTCGCTCGACGCCGCCGGCAAGGGGCTCTACGAACCGATACACGGCTCGGCCCCCGACATCGCGGGCAAAAACATCGCCAATCCGCTGGCGACCATTTTGTCGACGGCGATGATGATGCGTTATACGTTTAACGAAGAGAAGTGGGCGCAGCGGATCGAAGCGGCGGTCAAAAGCGTGCTGACGCAGGGCTTGCGCACGGCGGACATCTACGAGGCCGGCACCCAAAAACTCGGCACGCAGGAAATGGGCGACGCGGTGGTCGCGGCGCTTTAGAGCGGTGAAGAGTGAAGGGTGAAGAGTGAAGAGAAAAAGCCCGGTCATTTCCGTGGCCGGGACTTGGAAAGCTTGTTAGAATCAGGTTATTGATCTTAAAGGCAATTGTCATGAAAAAGGTGGGTTTGATTGGATGGCGCGGCATGGTCGGTTCGGTGCTCATGCAGCGCATGCAGGCGGAGCGCGACTTCGACCTGATCGACCCTGTGTTCTTTTCGACCTCGCAGGCCGGGGGCAAAGGCCCGGCCATAGGCAGGGACACGCCTGCCGTCAGGGACGCGCGGGTTGTCGACGAACTGGCCGCAATGGATATCCTGGTGTCGTGCCAGGGCGGGGACTACACCAACGGGATCTACCCCAAACTGCGCGCCGCCGGCTGGAAGGGCTACTGGATCGACGCGGCTTCGGCGCTGCGCATGGAAAAAGATGCGGTGATCATTCTCGATCCGGTGAACAGGGATGTGATCAAGGATGCCCTCGCCGCGGGGGTGAAGAACTACATCGGCGGCAACTGCACCGTGAGCCTGATGCTGATGGCCATGGCAGGTTTGTTCAAGGCGGGCCTGGTCGAGTGGATGACGGCGATGACCTATCAGGCGGCATCCGGCGCCGGCGCCCAGAACATGCGTGAACTGGTGCAGCAGATGGGCGCGGTCCATGATTCGGCCCG